>OBCQ01000004.1_pt1 | contig 167569 bp, 263 predicted proteins | sample 1517991 | NCBI WGS metagenome assembly OBCQ01 (sample SAMN03418263, study PRJEB22391) | human gut metagenome | biome: human-gut; feature: organic feature; material: feces | host: Homo sapiens | place: Tanzania | collected 2013-01
TTATCTTCTGAAGAGAAACCTTTGTTACCATTCAGTTTAGCCATTTGAGCAGCGAGGTCAGCAGTAGATTTACGTTTAAACATGGGTTATTACCTTTTATTTAGATTATTTAATTTATTTACAGTTGGTTGCTACGACACTTATACCTCGTAGCTGGTATGATTTATTTATAAAGTAATTTTAACACACAAGAAATAAAGCTTAATACTTACACGATTTGATTGTTTCTATGAACAATTTCTTAGCAGCATTTCTATCGATTTGAAGTATTTTTCGATATGCCTTTAATTTGGTAGAATAATTTTGCCAGACTAAGTTATCGGTAAGTTCGTCGTGCTTATCTATAATATTCAAGAATGAATCCAACAACAAGAAGGTTTCAAACGAAATTATATTGCTTTGTAGCAATTTAAATATGTAGCTCGACTGAACTTTATTATTATAATCAAATATCTCTTGAAGCGCACTAACTTCAACTTTCTTACTGAAATAGTAGATGTTACGTACATCTTCAGCAAACGTCTCCTTGGCTTGTTTGAGACGTCCAATATATTCCCTATAGAAAACTAATGCATCAGCGTCTGATATCTCACCAATCCATGCATCTTGGTTAGCAACTAAGTTACTTATGAATATCAAGGTGAGTTCCTTCAATTTATATTTCTCTGCTAGTTTTTCAAAGAAATATTTATCTCGGCGTTTTTGATACGCATTATCCGAAACACGCATGCACCAGTTATATTTGATTACGTCATACCGACCATTAAAATGTTGTTTGCACATCAAGTATAGTTTGTATACCGATTTTCCATTAATATAACGTTCTCCGTCAGGAGGCATGCGTATTTTAATCATAATAAGAAATCTAACGTATTAGTTTTTTCACCACGAGCAACTGATGGGCGAAGCATATTTTCATCAATTGCTTCGCTTGTAATTTTTTCAACAATTCCTGTAGGAATAAATTTAGCAAATTGTGTTTCTGGAATAGAATTTTCTTCCAAGAAAGCAGTTGTTGCTTCTAAATAAGACATACCAAATTGTTCAACCATGGATTCGATAATGAATCCATTTTCTTGACGGTCAAGCAATTTAGCGATATCGTCTTTATCATGTTTTACTGCTAATTCTTGTTCAGATAAACCGGTCTCATCAACCGGTTTAATATCACTTAGTGAAAACTGTGTCATAAAGCTCGACTACCTCTTCGTTTTCAGCTTCAAATTGGTCACGAGCGTCTTTATGATAAAGAGCCAACAAACGATTAAACATTTTTCCATCTACGCCAAGCTCTTCTTTAGCGCGAGTACGAATGTCTTTAATCAGTTCATTATAACCAGAAATTTTAAGTTTGTTATCGGAAGCTTCCTTGACTAGTTTAGCCAGTTCTTCACCATGCACATCTTGATTAAATTCAACTGCTTCTTTCTTAGCCATGTTTACCTCAGAATTCATTAATTACACTTGTTAATTTAGAAAGACCCGATTTTACAAAGTATGAATAAATCTTGCCTTTAGGTTGTGGTTTATACGAGTTATAATACTCTATAATGGTTGAAGCAATATTATCAGGGATATAATCAAAATCAATGAGAACCAAATTTTCTTGATACCGTTTATATTCTTCTGCACTTAATAATACTTCAGCTTGAGAACGGTCATTGGCAATTGCTTCAATAATTGTTGTTTTCATGCTCGGAGTTCGTTCACCATCAACTCTGGTAAACCAGAAATCACCACGAACTCGAACGGACGCAACACCATCTTTACGGTCGCCTTTAAGAATTTTAGTCATGCAATCAATTTCAGCAGAACCATTCTTAATTTTAACCCATTTTTTCTGTGGCGGCGACCACTGTTTAACGTTAGGGTATTTGTGTAATTGTGTAAAGTCACCATCTGATGCAACAATACACACCTTATGACCAGCTAATGACAAATATTTAGTTAATACACCGATATGGTCATCCGCTTCATACTTGTCAATATCCATTACAACGTATGGCATATATTTCTTAATCTCATCAACAACTTGACGGAGCGCAGTAAAATATCCTTCCCAATCCCACTTTGAAGCTTCACGATCAGTTTTACGATTTTTCTTGTAATAGTAAGCAAAGTCACGACGCCAATAACCTGAAGTAGCGTTATCCATACACAATACAAATTTTGTATAGCCTTGCTTACGGAACATCACTACGTTTTTACGAATTGAATTCAAGATTACATGGCGAACCATCGGAACAGTAATTTTATCGCCGTCTTCAAAGTTGTTTAATGCGGCGGCCAATGCAATGTTACTAAAGTCGGCAAGTGCAATACCTTCTTTGTAATCTTCATCCAACATCATTTCTAAATCCATATGAACCTCTTGTTCAGTTAGTCAACTTAGACCATAGTAACATACTAGTTCGAAAGCGTAAATAGTCTTTTACTCATTTATAAATAGTAAAATAGAACACATAATGATAAGAGGACTACCATGGTTGACATCAAACGTAAGTTCAGGGCCGAAGATGGTCTTGACGCAGGCGGTGATAAGATAGTTAACGTTGCGCTTGCTGACCGCACAGTTGGCACCGATGGCGTGAACGTTGACTTTTTGGTGCAAGAAAACACCGTACAGAATTATGACGACACGCGCGCGTATACAAAAGATTTTATTGTTCTTTATGATAATCGTTTTTATCAAGCTTTAAGCGATATTCCAGCTCCGGCAGGCCCTTTCTCTTTGGCTAAATGGAAGGCAACTCGTACGGATGCAGAATGGATTACAGTTCAAGGCGGAGATTTCCAATTATCAGTAGGTAACTCTATTGCGGTTGATACTTCAGCTGGTACTGATATTAATTTCACTTTGCCTCAAAATCCTTTAGATGGCGATACAGTTATTTTGTCTGATATTGGTGGTAGAGTAGGCTATGTAAAAGTTCAAATTACTGCAGAGGCTCAAAGTATTGTAAACTTTAGAGGACAACAGGTTCGTTCAGTTTTAATGACGCACCCAAAATCTAAAATGGTCTTCATTTTTAGCAACCGCCTATGGCAAATGTATGTTTCTGATTACGAACGTAATGCAGTTACAGTAACTCCTGCTAAGCCATATCAGGCGCAACCTAATGATTTTATCATTCGACGTTTTACATCAGCCGCTCCTATTAATATTACATTGCCTCGTAATGCTAATAATGGCGATATTATTAATTTAGTGGATTTAGACAAATTAAACCCATTATATCACACAATTGTCAAAACTTACGATGATACAACTTCTATACGAGAAGCTGGTGTTCATGTAGCAGAAGGACGTAATACTGCGGAAGCATTCTTTGTTTATGATTCTGCCAATAGTTTATGGCGTGTTTGGGAAGGTGACCAGAAATCTCGTTTACGTATAGTTCGTAATGATACTGATTTACGCCCTAATGAAGAAGTTCTTGTTTTTGGAACTAATAATGATACAATCTCGACGGTAAATCTTACTTTGCCTACAGATATTTTGTCTGGCGATACTGTTAAAATATCGTTGAATTATATGCGTAAAGGGCAAACTGTAAAAATTAAAGCTGCTGAAGGCGATACAATTGCTAGCAGTATTTCTTTATTACAGTTCCCAAAACGTTCAGAGTATCCACCTGATACACAATGGGTTTCTGTTAGTGAGCTGGAATTTAATGGTGATACTTCGTATGTACCTGTACTTGAGTTAGCTTATATAGAAGATTATTCATCTGAAACAAAATATTGGGTAGTTCAACAAAACACCGTAACCGTCGAACGAGTCGATGCATCGAGCAATACAACTCGAGCTCGTTTAGGTGTTATTGCTCTTGCTTCTCAAGCGCAAGCAAATGTCGATTTAGAAAATGCTCCTGGTAAAGAACTGGCTATTACTCCGGAAACATTAGCAAATCGTACAGCAACTGAAACTCGTCGTGGTATTGCTCGTATTGCAACAACTGCACAAGTTAACCAGAATACCGATTTTGCATTCCAAGACGACTTGATTATTTCTCCTAAGAAATTGAACGAACGTACAGCAACTGAAACCCGTAGAGGTGTTGCTGAAGTTGCAACTCAGGCTGAAACTAATGCTGGAACAGATGACACCACTATTATTACTCCTAAGAAATTGGATGCCCGTCAAGGTTCTGAAGTTTTATCTGGTATTGTAAAATACACATCTACGACTGGTACTACAGCTGCTACTATTCGTGGTAATGCTGGGACTAACGTTTATAACAAAGCCGTAGATAATTTAACTATTTCTCCAAAGGCCCTTGACCAATATAAAGCTACCCCTACTCAGCAGGGTGCAGTAATTCTTGCTATTGAAAGTGAAGTTATCGCTGGCGAATCACAAGCTGGTTGGGCTAATGCTGTAGTGACCCCTGAAACTCTGCATAAGAAAACTTCTACTGATGGACGTATTGGTTTAATTGAAATTGCTACGCAAGCAGAAACTAACACTGGAACTGATTATACTAGAGCAGTAACGCCTAAGACGTTAAATGATAGGAAAGCTACGGAAGGATTATCTGGCATAGCCGAACTTGCTACGCAAGTTGAATTTGATACTGGAACTGACGATACTCGTATCTCGACTCCACTGAAAATTAAAACTCATTTTGATTCTTCTGACCGTACCAGTGTTAATTCTGATTCCGGACTTATTGAAGAAGGAACCTTGTGGAACCATTATACTCTTGATATTTCTAAAGCAAATGAAACGCAACGTGGTACACTTCGCGTAGCGACCCAGGCAGAATCTAATGCAGGAACTTTAGATGATGTTCTTATTACTCCTAAAAAGCTTTTAGGGACTAAGTCCACTGAAACGTCTGAAGGCGTAATTAAGGTTGCTACTCAGGCTGAAACTGTAACAGGAACTTCTGCTAATACTGCTGTATCTCCTAAGAATTTAAAATGGATTGTTCAATCAGAACCATCATGGACTGCTACTACGGCGATTCGTGGATTCGTTAAAACTTCATCTGGTTCTATTACATTTGTTGGTAATGATACAGTTGGTTCAACACAATCTTTAGAATCATATGAGAAAAATAGCTATGCGGTATCACCATATGAATTAAACCGTGTACTTGCTAACTACTTACCGTTGAAAGCTAAAGCAGCTGATAGTAATTTGTTAGATGGTCTAGATTCTCTTCAGTTCATCCGTAGAGACATCGACCAGACGGTTAATGGTTCTTTAAGTCTTACTAAACAGACCAACCTGAGTGCTCCTTTAGTATCTACAAGCACTGCTTCTTTTGGTTCCGAAGCATCTGTTACTCGTAGATTAACTCTTAATGACTCTAGCGGTTCCGAAATAGTTTTCACTAAAGGAACCCAATCTCTTAGTAATAAAGAGAATTTCGTTGTTAGAGCATGGGGTAATAGCGCTACAGATGGTGCCCGTGATACAATATTTGAAGCGGGTGACGAAACCGGATACCATTTCTATTCTCAGCGCACTGCTGATAATAGAGTATCATTTAATATTAATGGAACACTTTATTCAACAGGTATTGTTTCTACAAATGGATTAAATGTTACAGGTGTTTCTACCTTTACAGGGCCTATTAGTGCTACAGGCGAAATTGTTTCTAGTTCTCCTATTGCATTCAGAGCTATTAACGGTAACTATGGTGTTATGCTTTATAATGCTGGTAACAGTTCTTATATTGCATTAACTAACTCAGGTGACCAGACCGGGACGTTTAATAACTTACGCCCGATCACGATTAACAACGCCACAGGCTTAGTTCGTCTTGACAATGGTGTTCAAATCACGAGTGGTGCAACAATAACTACCGGTGGGTTAACTGTAAATAACAGAATTATTTCTAACGGCGTTAAAACTGCCACTGTTTATACCGATAAACCAACAGCTTCTACTGTAGGTTTTTGGTCTATTGACATTAATGATTCTGCTGTATATAGCCAATTCCCTGGATACTGGACGCGTGATAACAAAGGTAACCGTGACCAAGAAATTAAATATCCTGGTACTTTGACTCAATTCGGCAATAGCTTAGATTCGCTTTATCAGGATTGGATTTGTTATCCTACAGGTGCAAATGGCGGTAGTATTCGTTATACTCGTACCTGGCAGAAAAATAAAGATGCTTGGACTTCATTTGCAATGGTATTTGATAGTGGCAACCCACCTTCACCTAGCGATGTCGGTGCTATCCCATCTGATAATGCTGTTATTGGAAACCTTACTATTCGAGACTTCCTACAATTAGGAAATGTGAGAATTGTTCCAGACCCGGTTAACAAAACAGTTAAATTTATATGGGTTGAATAAGAGGTTATATGGAAAAATTTATGGCAAGGTTTGGACAGGGATACGTCCAAACGCCGTTTTTATCGGAAAGCAATTCAGTTAGATTTAAGCTAAGTATAGCGGGTTCATGCCCGCTTTCAACAACTAATCCGTATATTTTGTTCCAAAACGAGCCTTTAGGGTTACAGTCTTTTGGTATTGGACTAAATGTTAGGGTGATAAATCCGGAAAATGGAACTATAGTTGATAGTAAATTATACAATTTTGCGCCTACAAATAATGCAACTTCAGCTGCATTTATTTCGTTTGTTAATACATACGCAGATAATTTCATTTTCGCATTTATTTCTAATAACAAATTTAATTTGCCGCCAGAAATAATTGAATGGTTTAAAGCTGCCGGGAGTTCAGTTATACCGTCAATTGAAGTTGCTAGTCTTGTTGATATTTCATATTCAGCGTTTTATGTTTCAGGTAAAAATACTATTGCATTAGAACACATAAAATACAGTAATAAGAAAACAATTTCTGATTACGCAACTCCATTAGATATTGTATATGACTCTATTGCTGATATAGGTGCTACCGGCTATCCTAGACGTACATATGAAGCTCTAGAAACGTTTTTATCTCCTGTTGGAGGAACTAACAATGAAATAAAAAGGATGCCTACATCATCCCTTGTTACTCCTATCGCAAACTATGGATTAAAGCCTACAGATTTTCTTTATTTGAAATTTCAATTAATGGCTGATGAAGAATTATTAGAGGAAGGAACCACAAGACTTTCAATTCGTTTCTTTAAGTCTCCATCTAGCTCTCCTATATCATCTAAAGATATAAACTTTGATGGAACAGCCGGGGAGTGGAAGCTATATGAAGAATACGTTGAAATACCAGCTGAAGCTGATGGCTTTACAGTATATTGTTACCGTACGGCCTCAGTCGGTCAAGGTGGACTAAGAAATGTTATTTTCACTGAAGTATCATGTAACGGAAGTATAGCAAAACCAGCCGAGTTTGGTATAAACGGTATTCGTGTTAATTACATTGATGAATCATTAACCGGTAATGATATAATGGACTTGCCTACTCAGTTATCTAACGACACAGGTAAGGTATTTGGGCAGGAATTTAAAGAGTACACAGAATAAAGGAGACCGAAGTCTCCTTTTCGCGTATAAATACTTTAATATTAATAAGGAGACACGAAATGGCCGATTTAAAAGCCGGAAGTACAGTTGGTGGTTCCGTCATATGGCATCAAGGCAATTTTCCTTTAATGCCAGCTGGCGATGACATCCTATATAAAACATTTAAATTATACACCGAATATAACAAGCCAAAAGCGGCTGATAACGATTTCGTATCTAAAGCAAATGGTGGGACATATCTCAAAAAGGTAATCTTTAACGAAGGTGTTGCAGTCAAAACAGCAGATGACCAAACGAATGGTATTTTTTCTGGTGGTGGTGACGCCGCGACATTCGACCAAACAAACATGGATATTGTTTCGTGGTATGGTATTGGGTTTAAATCATCTCAAGGTACAGGTGAAAGAACTGTTGTAATTGATACTCGCACCGGTAATATAAGTTCTAAAGGCGTTATTGAAGCATCTCAATTCAGAGCCACAACGTTAGCACCTTTAAATAATTACGACCTTACTCGCAAAGATTATGTTGATAGTCAAATAAATACAGTTAATGCTAATGCAAACAGTCGTGTACTCCGTTCAGGAGATACGATGACCGGTGCGCTAACCGCCCCAAACTTTTTCTCACAGAATCCTGCATCTCAACCCTCGCATGTTCCACGATTTGACCAAATTGTTATTAAGGATTCTGTTCAAGATTTCGGCTATTATTAAGAGGACTTATGGCTACTTTAAAACAAATACAATTTAAAAGAAGCAAAACTGCAGGAGCACGTCCTGCCGCTTCAGTATTAGCCGAAGGTGAATTGGCTATAAACTTAAAAGACCGTGTACTTTTTACTAAAGATGACCAAGGAAATATTATTGATCTGGGTTTTGCTAAGGGTGGTAGTATTGACGGGAATGTTATTCATATAGGAAACTATAACCAAACTGGCGATTATACTTTAAATGGCGTCTTCACACAGACTGGTAATTTTAATTTAACTGGTATTGCTCGAGTAACTCGCGATATTATTGCCGCCGGGCAGATTATGACTGAAGGCGGTGAACTTATTACAAAAAGTTCAGGTACAGCACATGTTCGTTTTTTCGATGGCAATAGTCGCGAACGTGGAATCATTTATGCCCCGGCTAATGATGGATTAACTACACAAGTACTTAATATCAGGGTTCAAGACTACGCCGCTGGTAGCGAAAGCACTTATGCATTTTCAGGCAGTGGTCAATTTACTTCACCTGAAGTATCGGCATGGAAATCTATGTCAACTCCTCAGATTTTGACTGACAAAGTCATTACAGACGGGAAGAAGGCCGGTGATTATGACATCTATTCATTAGCAAATAATAATTCTAACACAGATAAAAATAATTTACGTGTCGTACGTACCGACCCAACGGCCGCAATGCTCCATGAAATTTGTGAAAATAACGGTATCAGTTGGTATTCTGGTTCAACCCCTACTGATTATATGTTGTCTTTTGCTTATTCCGGTGGTTTTCAAGCAGGTCATTCGATTGCAGTAGGTATGGAATCAGGGCCTTTGACATATTCAACCTTAGGTAAAGGTTCTATTGTTCTTGGTGATAATGATACCGGGTTTAAATGGCATCAAGACGGATATTATTTCAGCGTTAATAATGGAATAAAAACGTTTTTATTTAGTCCTAGCGAAACAACTAGCCTAAGAAAATTTGTAGCTGGATATTCTACTAATGGAACTGATTTAACTACTCCTCCAACTGAAAACTACGCATTAGCCACTGTTGTTACTTACCATGATAATAACGCGTTTGGAGATGGTCAGACTCTTTTAGGATATTACCAAGGTGGTAATTATCATCATTATTTCCGCGGTAAGGGTACCACAAACATTAATACTCATGGCGGTTTGTTAGTTACTCCAGGTAATATTGATGTTATTGGCGGTTCTGTTAATATAGATGGTAGAAATAATTCTTCTACACTAATGTTTAGAGGCAACACAACAGGATACAGCTCGGTTGATAATATGGATATTAAAGTTTGGGGTAATACGTTTGTTGATCCAAGCGGAGGTACCCGTAAAAACATTATGGAAATTTCTGATGCAACTAGCTGGATGAGCTATATTCAAAGACTTACTACTGGCGAAGTAGAAATGAACGTTAATGGTTCATTTGAATCATCTGGTGTTACTGCTGGAGATAGAGGAGTTCACACAACAGGTGAAATTTCATCTGGAGCAGTGAATGCTCTTCGTATTTGGAACGCAGATTATGGAGCCATTTTTAGACGTTCAGAAGGAAGTCTTCATATTATTCCAACTGCTTATGGCGAAGGCAAAGATGGCGATATCGGTCCACTTCGCCCGTTTAGTATGGCTTTAGATACCGGTAAAGTTACTATTCCAGATTTACAATCGAGCTACAATACGTTCGCTGCTAACGGTTATATTAAATTTGTTGGTCATGGAGCGGGTGCCGGCGGTTATGACATTCAATATGTTCAAGCAGCTCCTATTTTCCAGGAAATTGATGATGATGCTGTAAGCAAATATTATCCTATTGTTAAACAGAAGTTTTTAAACGGTAAATCCGTTTGGTCTTTAGGTACCGAAATTGAATCAGGTACATTCGTTATCCATCATCTGAAAGAAGATGGTTCACAAGGCCATACATCAAGATTTAATATGGATGGTACTGTTAATTTCCCTGATAATGTTCTGGTCGGTGGTGGTGAAGCTGCTATTGCTCGTAATGGTAATATTTTCTCTGATATTTGGAAAGTATTTACAACTGCAGGTGATGTAACTAATATCCGTGACGCTATTGCTACTCGTGTTTCTAAAGAAGGCGACGCGATGACCGGCACTCTTTGGATTAATAAAGATGCTGCTGGAATAGTTCTTAATCCTCCTTTGGCCAGTGATTCATCATTTATTCGTTCCGATACGGCCGGGGTCAATAATTGGTATATTGGTAAAGGCGGTGCCGACAATGGTCTAGGTTTTTACAGTTATGTTACACAAGGCGGTGTATATATAACAAATAACGGAGAAATATCACTTTCTCCTCAAGGCCAAGGAACATTTAATTTTAATAGAGACCGCCTCCATATAAACGGTACACAATGGACCGCACACCAGGGCGGTGGTTGGGGAAATCAATGGAATCAAGAAGCACCGGTATTTGTAGATTTTGGTAATGTTGGTAATGATAGTTATTATCCTATTATTAAAGGAAAATCCGGTATTACTAATGAAGGATACATATCTGGTGTAGATTTTGGTATGCGACGCATTACTAATACATGGGCACAAGGTATTATTCGCGTAGGTAATCAGGAAAACGGTTACGACCCACAAGCTGTATATGAATTCCATCATAACGGTACTTTTTATGCTCCAAGCTTACTTAAGAGCAGTAGAGTATCAGCCGGTGGTGGTGACCCTGCATGGGGCGGGCCGTGTATTGTACTTGGAGATAACGACACCGGTTTGCTTTGGGAAGCAGACGGTATTTTCAACGCATATGCAAACGGCCAAGGTGTGTTTAGTTTTAGACCTGGTTTAGCTCAGACATTCGGTGATGTTAACTTCCACTGTAATGCAGGTATGTATGTTCGTGATAACATTGATGTTAACGACGTTTATATTCGTTCTGATATTCGTTGTAAGTCGGAAATTAAGCTTATTAAGAACGCTCAAGAGAAATCTAAACTATTGGGCGGTTATACTTATCTGCTTAAAAACTCTGTTACAGACGAAGTTAAACCGTCCGCAGGTTTAATTGCTCAGGAAGTTCAAAAAGTATTGCCTGAACTTGTGACCGAAGATAAAGAGACCGGCTTACTTCGTTTAAACTATAACGGTATTATCGGTTTAAATACTGCTACTATCAACGAGCATACAGATGAAATCAAGGAATTGAAATCTGAAATTACCGAATTGAAAGCATTAATTAAATCATTGATAAAATAATAAAAGGGCCTTCGGGCCCTGGAGGTTTATATGGCAGTAGTAGGAATCCCTGGTTGGATTGGGACTTCAGCCGTTGCTGAAACGGGACAAAGATGGATGACGGCTGCTTCAAGGGAACTTCGTTTAGGAAACCCTTCGTGGATGTCCCAATTCGCGGGCCGTTCAAGAGAAATAATTCATACGCTTGGCGCAGACCATAACTTTAATGGACAGTGGTTCCGTGACCGCTGCTTTGAAGCCGGCGGCGCACCTATAGTGTTTAATATCACCGGAAATTTGGTATCATATAGTAAAGATGTTCCATTATTCTTTATGTATGGCGATACACCAAATGAATATGTTACTTTGAATATTCATGGTGGAGTTCATATGTGGGGACGAGGTGGTAACGGTACTGTAAACGGAAACCCAGGCACAAATGGCGGCGATGTAATCCAAAATGATATCGGCGGAAGACTTCGTATTTGGAACTATGGCGTTATTGCATCAGGCGGTGGCGGTGGTGGTGCAGTGTCATTACAGAATAGCTGGGCGCCAAATGCTACAGCAGGTGGCGGTGGTGGTAGACCATTTGGCATCGGCGGAGGTGGCGTTAATTGGCCGGGTGGTAATGCTAGTTATGACGCCCCGGGCGGTGCCGGTTACACTTCCCAATTCGGCGGAGGCAATGGCGGTGATGCTGGCGCTCGTGGCGGAGATGGATGGGGTAATCACTTATCTAGATCTGGCGGTGGTGCTCCTGGCAGAGCAGTATTCGGAAGTTCACCATCATGGGGTGCTACAGGCACAATCTACGGCTCCTGGATTTAAACGATAATGCCTCTCAATTATAAATATTGATAAATGGGAGGTAATATGGCAGCACCAAAAGTATCATTTTCGCCTAGTGATATTTTATTTGGGTTGCTAGACCGCATTTTCAAAGATAACGCCTCTGGAAATATTCTTATTTCCAGAGTTGCTGTTGTAGTTCTTTTGTTCCTAATGGCACTAATATGGTACAAAGGGAATATTTTTATGGATTATTACGTGAGGTCGAAATATGATACTTACACAGAAGTAATTCAAAAAGAAAGAAATACACGATTTGAATCTGCGGCTTTAGAACAACTACAAATAGTCCACGTCACATCAAGGGCGGATTTTAGTTCGGTGTATTCTTTCAGACCTAAAAATCTAAATTATTTCGTCGACCTTATTGCGTATGAAGGTAAGTTACCTAGCACAGTAACTGAAAAATCTATGGGAGGATTTCCTGTTGATAAAACGACAGCAGAATATTCGGTCCATTTAAGTGGACTTCACTTTACTTCTAAAACAGATTTTGCTTTCTTACCTACCAAATCAAAAACTCCGGAACTGGCGTATATGTATAGTTGTCCTTACTTCAATTTGGATAACATATATGCGGGAACTGTTTCTATGTATTGGTATAAGGGGTCGGATGTGTTAAATGAAGAACGCTTGGCTGCAATATGCAACCAAGCAGCAAGGATATTAGGGCGGGCTAAATAATTAGTTGTTAGAATACATCGTCAAATGACGATAAATATTTTCAAAACCTTCATTGAATTCACTAATCAGTGTTTTCTTTTCTTCGGCAGTTAAATTTGTAATTAGTTTTCTGAACGAATTCTGATTTAGCTGCCGACCATCTTTTTTAATTCCAATCTCATTCAAGAATCCGATGAAATTTGCTCGGTCTTCAACAATATCTTCCCTAGAGAATTTAATCAAAATAGAAGCAACCGTAATAATTTCACGTACAATTTCAATATCTTTATTCATAACGTTTTATTCATTCCATTTTGTTGATATGAGTATAGTACCATTATCAGTGTTGATTGTAAACAGCTTTTTCTACACTTTTAACGTAATCAGTGTAGTCTTCCTGTTCATACGAGTGTAAGGCCAAGAACGTGGCTAATAGTTCATTATAGACTAAAGCCTCACGCTCACGTTCTGCCTCTACTACGTTCTGCAGATTATGGCTCATATCATTCCTTATAACTATCAATGTAGTCCTGTATGTCAAAGAATGACATTTCATATTCTAGGGCATTAAGAGCCCGTTCTTCAGTATAGTCAGAACCAAAGACGATAGTGATTTCACCAGGCTTCATGTGATTGAAATCGACACTAAAAGGAATACGAGAACATACTTCATCTGCCATATCTACGATAACACTACGACACACTTCTCGGTTAACCTGATAAAGCTCTGCGAGTTCTTCGCAACGAATAACAAGTTCAGTGGCAGGATTTTCTTTGATTTTAGTAAGCATAGTCTTTACCCTTATGTTTTTGTTTGCGTTTAGATTGAAGTTCTGATTTCTTCTTGTCCTTATGGACAGAAGCCTTATTGAAATCATGTTTTGCTACAAGATTGTTCATAATGATTTATAACCTCATTTAAACATTTATCGGTAAAAGAAAACTTTTTAGCCACAGAACATTCGATAATGTGTTCTTTCAAATCTTTAGAGTCGGTATAACCCATCTCAGTAATAAAGTGGCGAATTAAAGCTTTATTCTTATCATTAACAGAATTAAAATAATCTGCTTTAGAATCAATTATTCTCATCATCTAATTTCCTTAATTGATATTGCAACGAGCTAATAATTTCTTCGTTCATTTTAATATACATGTCACGCAAGAAAGGTTTTAACCCATCACGAATAATTGCTAACGTATCACCTTTACATAAATTAACCAAATAAGGATGATCTAAAGCGTCCCAACCAGGCTGATTAGCATACATGCCATAGTTTTCTTCCATCATAACATTCAGGCGTTTGATATGATTAATGTGGGCTTCAATGGCATCAATCTGGAGTTGTTTAATATTCATTAATAAAGGTCCTCTGAATAAAGTTCTTTCTCACTTCCGCCACGTTCAATACGTACCTGACCAGCATATGTTGCAATAATCATTGCTTCTTCACGCGTCCAGTAATTAGAGTATTGGTCAATAAAACCTTGGTCGTCACCACAAACTTGTTGCGAGACTAATTGAGGACCAACTATATCAAGTACTTCAGCCATATCTTTAGAGTAATGACGAACTCCAGGAATAACCAGAGTTCCACCGCTCTTCAATTTAAACCTATTAGCTGCACATACTATAACACGTTGAACTTTTTGGTCATTGTTCCAATAGCACGTTTGCCAACAGATTTCAGGAACTTCATTCATTATATCATCAGCAGAATAATTATAACCGTAGGACTGGAATTTTTCTGCTAGACTTTCAGGAGTCTCACGAGACAAGGCCAAATCTAATAGTTCTAAACGTTCTTTAAATGATTTCATTTAAACCATTCCTTAATACGTTGCCAAATAGATTTTTGTGCTTGTTTATTTACACCAATCGAACGAATAACAGGTTGTGACTGCTGGTATTCTTTATAATCTTCTTTATAGATTTCGTAAGCTGCATCAACAAATGAACTGATCGCTGCCATGTAGTTTTTACGAAGGCCAAATGGCGCGTCATTATTTTCACGAATAACCGTATATTGGCCTGCTTTAATCTTTACAATTGTCCCTAAATAAGCCCCGTGGTACCAAATATCCCATCCTTCCTGAGTAGGTTCTGCACATTTACGAAGTTCGTTAATAATATTCAGCTTATTCATTATGTATTCCTCACAGTACGTTAGTTACAAGGGTAATGATTTCTTTGGACACATTAGGGAAGTCAATGTAAGTATATTTACCACCGATCTTAATCTTAACATCGTTTTCAAGAGAAGTAAACAGCTTTGATTCAGTTTCTGACATGTTGTATGCAAAGATTCTAAGAGCGCCATCTCGTCGAATTTCAATTTGGCGAATGCCTAGAACTCGTTTAGCGAATCGAACTTCTAAGTTACTACGGTTTTCACCAATTTCTTTAACTTCAACTTTATCTTTAATATTTTCAAAAACAAAGTTTGCTAATTCATGCATTTCAGGAGTAACTCCACGTGCTTTTCTGGTGTTACGTTTCTGAAGAAGTTCTGGAGCATTTTCTTGAGCAAATAGGTCTGCAGCTTTTTGGATAATATCCATTGCTTCGCCTGTTGCTACAAGTCCATCACCGGATTTTTCGACTAAACCTTTCTTAATCAATACACCAATGTTAGAGTTAACAACTGATGCGTTGTATTCTGCTTCCAGAGCTTCACGGACATTGGCAGCAGTGGTGAAGTTGTTCTTAATGATATAAACCATTATTGCAGCAGTTTTTTCATTCAGAGCGTTTTCAGAAGCTTTGATGATGTAAGTAACTTTAGACATTTTATTTCTCCAAATTAGTATTTGTTTTGATAGGTCTATAATATCATGTTTGAAGCACATGTAAACTGTTTTGTGAGAAAAATGCACAAAAGGGAGCCGAAGCTCCCTAATCATGTTTATCCAACCAATACAACCAAATCACTAGTGCAGCTATTGCACCGAGAAATCCTAAGGCTAGGGCACTCAAAGTGCCTCCAAGTCTTTAGTGTACTCTGTCACAACATCAGTAGACTTCCAATACTCATTTTCTTCTTTCTTAGCTTTAGCTTCTTCTGCTAGTTTACGTGCTTCATCGGAAGTGATATGGAAGATGTTAAGTCCTACCAGTTTATCGACATGTTCTTTATACATTTCGATTTGTGCTAGCTCTTCAGTCAAAGCTTTACGGGTCTTGCCCTGAATCACAATTTCGCCACTGATAACTTTTTTGATGAAGTGTGCCTTAGCAAAAGCAAGTTTAAATGCTTTTTCAGATTCAAGGATTTTGTTATCAATACGTTTCTGAACGTAAGTCTTACGGACTTCAACAAAATCTTTGATTAAGTCCACTACGTTATCGTAGACCGCTAATTTACCCTTTTCATTAATCACTGTGATGTTTTGTGAACGACGTTCGATGAGACTAAAATCTTTCATGATTTTTTCATGACGTAGCTCTTCATCATCAGGAAGCGAGTACTCTTTACGGAACTTCACCTTAAACCCAAAGCCGTGTTCACCGCAATCATCTTCCCATGAGATTAGACCTTTGTCTTCCAACGGGTCAAGAACTTTACTCACATACGTTTCACGGTCGAATTTATATGGGATTTCAGTTATCTGCATTTGAGTGCGAGATGTGAACTTATATGTTCCGTGAATCTCATAACGCCCATCAACTTCATGTACTTCACCACGGAATTCCGGGAATTCAACTTTTGGTTTAGTGACATTTTTACCTTGAAGAGCTTGTAATACTGCCTTTTTGACTGATTTAAAACTATGAGGCAGAATATTTGTTGCGTAACCGGTTGCAATACCAGAGACGCCATTCAAAAGAACTGTCGGAATAATAGGAAGATAGAATTTTGGTGGAATGTGTTCTTTATCTTCATGAGCTGGAGCATATTCAGTATCTTTATAGACATTATAGAAATTTTTACTTACACGAGCAAAAATATAACGAGATGCTGCAGCCTTTTGGACTGTTCGAGAACCAAAGTTGCCTTGGCCATCTAACAGTGGATAGTTGTTGTTCCATGTGTTAGCCATCAATGCACCTGCATCTTGTGCAGAAGATTCACCATGGTGATAACCTAAATCTGCAACACCGCCTGCAATTGACGCAAGTTTATGAAATTTTTCTTTATTACCACGAGCCAAATCTAACGCACGATGAACCACAAAACGTTGAACCGGCTTAAATCCATCAATCATGTTTGGGATTGCACGGTTTTCAACGGTGTACATCGCATATGCTAAGGCTTCGTTATCAATAATGCTTTTTAGATTACGAGAATTCAATTGCATATTTTCACCATATTAATGAACGAATAACCATTATAACATCTGAAATGAAAAGCACTACTTGGATTAGTCCAAACATCACACCATAGTACAGAACCGTAAGCAACAACAAGAGCCCGAAGGCTCCTGCTAAGATTTTCTTAATCATTGCTCGCCTTTTAATACGTTAAAAAGAGCTAAGACCGCTAAGGTACCTTGTGCCACCGCCTGTTGAAATACTGATGTTTCGCCTGTAACTAAAGTGTTAATGAATAAAAACGACCAACACAGCAATGCAATAATCCATGTTACCATTTTAATTACCTCAAAAATAAATTAAAGGCCTAACTTAATAGGCCCGTATAAATTAGTAACTCTGCAGAATGAATTTGAAATTATCAGCCAGAAGACGGTTCATTTCAGTGAGTGTTTGATATTCTGATGTATGATTGCGAGTGAATGCCAGAGACAATTGACCTTTACCATAACCAGTGGTCAGTGGTTTCATGTTCTTAGCTGCAACAAAGATTACATCATATTCAATATTGTTAGTGCCCATAGTACGGGCTAGTTGCGAACGGCCTTGACGAATGTGAGAAAGAATTGCATCCAACCCTTGTTTAGAACGTTGACGTCCTACAAAGAATCGTGCTGCTACTTGTCGCCAATCAGATGAACCTTTAACGAAGAAGTAAAAACCTTCACGAGAACGAAACTCTTTAGAAACTTCAGAACCGTATTCGCCATTACGAACTACTGCAACAACTTCACCGCCAACTGCCAGAAGGTCTTTACGAGTTAAATATTTGGACATGCTAATTTCCTCAATTGATTAATGTTTTTGTAATCCATGAGAGCATTATACTCTGCTCTCAAGAGTTTGTACAATTTTATTCGGCCATATCAGAACGTTCAAAAAGCTCTTCAATAGTTAAACATTCAGTGTCATCTTCAATAAAGAATCGAGTCCAACACGTCGGGGCGATACAGTTATGAGTTTGTCCGGCGATAGAAGCTACACGAATAAGCTGCTGACCATTATTCAGAACAAATTTTTCACCAATTTCAACATCTTTAAAAAGCTTAGCCATTTTGTGTTCCTCGTGTTTTGATAGGACTACTATACCACAATCCTACCGTGGTGTAAACAATTAAATTACATTAAAATATGTTAAAGCCAACCATGTTCCAGTGAACGAACATGCAATGTAAAAACCAGTATCACAAATTGTTCTTAGTACAATAAGAAGTGCATTTTTCATAAGTACCTCAATGCAATTGAAAATATTATACAAATCATAGGGATACTAAGCAACCATATTCCAATCCACATTTTAGAGCTCATATCTCAACTTCCGCGAGTTCCATATATCCTTTGTTGATAACCTCTTTAAGGTCTTTAGAAAGAATGACATTAAAATGGTCGTTCATATGTCCATTAACTAAATGAGTTATTTCGGCTTCAGATGACATATAAGGCACGTCCGAGTCCTAATGAGATAGACCCAAATGGGTATAAATCATCCCTTCGTCATCTGCAGTGTTGTACATTGAAACAAATTCGCCTGTTACTTTATGTTTTGCGTAGAAAAATTTAAATTTCATGATGTTATCCTCTTTTAGATAGGACTACTATATCATAGTCCTACTTAGTTGTAAACACTTTTATGAAATTAAAGATGAAGATACCATCCGTTGTAGTTGCTCTTGCGGACGATTTTCTTTAGGTCTTCATGGTCTCCCACAAACTTTATAGAATAAGAGAAGACGTCAGGTGAGGTTTCTTTGACATTCAATATAATAATACAGTCAGCGACTCGATGATTAAGGAAGGGCCCTATATTGATTCCATTACCACCCGGATAATCACCACTGTATCCTGTGGTAACCGAAATCCATTTAGAATCTATCTGGTGTGTCTTGACTTCTACACGGATTCCACAATACTTGGGATGGGCTAACACGTCCCATGCATACGTGTACGGGTCTTCTACGTCTTCAATACCTTTATTAACATATCCATCTAGCCAATTTGCTACTACGTACTCTGCAAAGACCGCAACCTTACAACGTCGAACTACATCTTCTTTGTTTTGGTCAGGATTTTGGCTCAGGGAATACCGAGCGGTGTCAGCAATCTTAACCTTCATTTCGCTAGTCAAAAACTCATTCGACAGGATAAATGTCGGAAGACTCTTCAGCCTCAACAGTCCCAAGTTCGTCTTTACCATAGATACCTCTGATGTGTAGTTCACCAAAATAAATGCGGTCGCCTTCTTCAAGATATTCTGCGTCTACAGGCGGAATTTCAATAACAACTTCGTCGCATTCTAACCAGCCGTAGTGTGCATCACCAGGATGTTTTACCAATTTAGCACAATAAACTGATTTACACTTATGATGACCACGAATATTAGCAATTTTGGATTCTGATACGTCAAATGGATGAATCATAATTACCCCTAAAGAAAAAAGGGGACCGAAGTCCCCAATTATTATTCTACAAATAATTCAGTAACGTCTGAAATTACTTCATAACGACAAGTACGCATCTTAGCATCACCATAGTCAACTGGGATGGATACAACATCACGTGGATGAACTTTAACCTTAACAACTTTATCTGAGCTAGAACCAAAGTAACGAATATATGATTTAGCACAAACATGTAGACCACGGGAACAAGTTTGTGTATCATCATCGTTAACACGAGTACGAGGCATTGAAACAACTTTACCAGGCGAGTTATCAAATGTGCCGCTATAGCAATCTAAATAGTCTTTACGAACTACTTTCCACGCATAGAAATGCCCATCTTCAGTGATTTCAATATCGTTTGCAACCAAGAAGTCGAATAAACGTTGTACAGCTTTTTCGCTTGGGTTTTCTAACAGGTTTTCAAGGAACGGCAGATAGAATTTAAAGTCTTCGCCTTTTTCCATAGAATCAATAATACGGTTAACCAGTCCTGAACGAATTTCTATACCTTGATAAAATAAACTACCACCTTCAATAGTAACATTACCGTCAACAAACTTAGTAATAGCTTTCTTGATGTTAATAAGTTCGACAGCTTTACTAAGGTTTCCTGCGACCAAATTAGCTTTAATTTCTTCAAAATTTGCATGACTTGATGGGGTCGCATTGTATGCTACGCGTCCTTCAATGATTGAAATAAATTTAGATGACGCGTTCCATACGATTTCTGGACGATGACCTGTAATAATAGGTTCATTATTTTCTGGGACCTGTTCTTCGTCTTCAAATTCAGCTGCTTTCTCTTCAGCTTTAAAATTCTTAACAATCTTACGAAGAGTATCTGTTGAAATGTCGAAGTAATCGGCAATTTCTTTACGAGTCCATTTGCCTGATTTGACCAGGCCGTAAGCTTCTAACTGTTCTTCTTGGGACAAGCATTTGATATTGTACATAGTGTTTCCTTATTTGGCTGCTTCAACAGCCTTCATGAATTTAACGATTTGAGCGACCTGTTCTTTAGAAAGAGTACCACGTCGTCCCATGTATTCTGACACAATATGATAATTGGTTTCAAATTCAATAACCATTTTATCATCATTATCGTAAGCATTATCTTTAAGCTTATCGAAAATTTTAGCACACAGTTCTAACTTCCTGTTCAGGTCTCTGTTATCAGCACCTGCGAATCGATTCCATCCCCAACGATTATTTACTGTTGAAAGTTTTGCAAAGTCTTTACTGATTTCTTTGTTCTTAGAGCTAAAATATTTGCTAAGGAAATTAAGCTCTTCATTACGAGTAATATGATTCAAATAAGGCTGTGCTCTACGACTTGGTGATACATACTCATCATAATCCACTTTATCAATTAGCGTAATATAGTCATTAATTGATTTTTCGAACAAGCATTCCACTTCACCAAGTTTACGAACTTTCTTAGCAATCTGTGGACGGACTACAGTGAACTCTTTAATACCTGACAAATTGGCAATACGAGTCAAGAAATTAGAATCATAGTTCAACCAACCTTTATCTGCGTCAAGACATTCAGCGTTAGAACGATTACGAATTACAACATAACCTTGAATCTCATCAGCTTTACCGGCCGGAATAAAGAGATCTTCTGATACCCAAACATCGTTTTCATTCTTAAAGAACCGATGAGCACTCGGTGATTTAGGACGAGGCTGCGATGAACGTTCTTTAACTTCAATCCATGGTTTAACTAATGCAAGAATTTCAGAGGTCTTATAAAATTTAAGGCTATCACCAGCGAAAATAACCTTTAATCGTTCCAGAAGTTTCATTGCAACTTCATCTTCCGGGTTAATGAATAATACGCTACTACCATATCCGGAAGGAACCTTATCAACGAGTGTTGATGCATCTGTGGAAGTCAAAGCATCGTTCAGAGCACGCATCATTGGTACGCGGCCTTTCACATCATCAATAACAATATCAATATGCTTACGACCAATACCTAGCAGGCTGTTAATTGAAATAGTTGCAGACGAGCTTCCGCTTTCACGAATACGACGAAGTCGTGGGTCTGAAACGATATCATATACAACACCAAGGTTGCACCATTCAGGTCCCATTTTAAAACGTTTGTACAACTCAGAATAAGTTAGTTGTTCTTTAGAGTATTTCAGCGATTCAATATTAGACCCAGCCTTTTCCATGTATTTACGAGCGGTATAACCAAGAGAATCAATTTCACGGAACACGTGACGTGGGTATTTACAATCAATCCATTTCTTAGAATCTTCAGCGAACAATTTAGCATCGATTTCTGCAACACGTTTATGGATATTTGCTACTGTACGTTTATCAAATGACAATGCTTCACGAGACGGGGCTACATCTAGTTCACCCATAGGGAATTTAATATAAGCTGTAGTGCATCGCGTCATCATCCATGTTTGTTCTTTAATAACACTTCCGATTGGATATACAATACCACCATAAACAGCCATGATATTACCACGTTCACCCCATGGAGCTTCCTTGGCTAAATATACATCGTCAAATTCAGGAAAGTATTTAATATCTTTAACACCACGAACTTCTGCAATATCACCTAGAGGACGCATAACATATGCAATTTCAGATGCGAACTTTTCAAAATCTTCTGGGTTAACCGGTACAACTACTTCTACACCCGTACGGTCATCAGGGCCCATCTTATCTACAAAGGTTGGCTTAATTTGCGGACCTGTGTCATCTTGGTAGATTACGTAACCACGAACTTCGCCATTATGATAAGAAGTAATGTTAAACGTATCGGTATATGCTAGTGGAGCTTTAGAGCCGAGTCCGAATCCACCAATGAAATCGTTACTCGATGTTTTAGTTGAAGCAAAATATGAGTTATAGATTCCTGGCTCTTCGTCATTACCTCGAATGGTGAAATCGCTCATGCCGGGACCAAAGTCTCGAACTACAAAACGTGGGTCTAAACGACCTGGAGCCTGAACAATAAACTTATCAGTGCAACCATTAAGAATTTGTCCATCGATACAGTTTGTGATTAATTCACGTACACAAGCTAATTCTTTGTTTGTATAAAGGTCATTAGACAAAATCTTATAAACTTTGCTATTGCCTTGAATAGTGAATGCTGTGCTCTTACCGCCTGAACCAATAATCGTTTCTTTAGCCGTTTCAATAATCATATTTTTCTCTCATCACAAGTTACGTTTAAAAATTTCTGCTACTTCAAGAAGTTCTTCTTTAGTAGCTGTATCGGTTTGTATTTTATATCGAATTTCTTTAAAGCGTTCTTTAAAGGACTCTGCTGACTCGATATCAAAAAATCTTTGGATAAGCCGGAATTCTCGGAGCACCGCTTTATCAAAAAGTTCCAAGTCCACGTTATATGTTCTCATAATATTCTCTTCAGTAGATTCCTAGGGCACTATTACTAAAGACCATATAATTTATCATCTTATGTGTAATAGTGCCTCAGGCTATTCAGGATTTACGCTGTGAAGATTTTATCCCACATCGCAACAACTGCATCTCGATTATACTTCTTCCATACTGCTTCAGCACGTTTAACTCGAGCTTCGTATGTGTCAGTGAATTCTAATACAGCTTTTGTGTAAAGCGCAACTACTTCTTTCTTAGGAGTAGAGGAATCAATTTCTACACGCACAGTATCTGGGTCGTATTCGAATGTCGCATGAGGATAATCCTTAAAAACTAACTGGATTACAGGGACACCTTTAGAGATGGCTTCAATAGAACTATTCTCTACCGTACCTGTGTCAGGACACGTATTAATAAGTGCTTTAGCTGTTTTAAGACGTTCCATGATTTCACTGTGTGGAGCATCAATAATAACAGGATATTTAGCCGGCGGTGCCCATTTACTAGGACAGTATCCTACACCATTTTCGCCTAGTGCTTTAATTGCTTCAAGAGCAACATCAGTGCGACGCATTTTAGTGTCATAACGTTGTGCACTAATAATCAGATCCGTCGCCGGAAGAACTTCTGGCTTTTCAGTCAAACAAATAACCGGATAATCTTCGGCTTCAAACAACGGATTTGCTCGCCAATAATCATAATCAATTTTGTCAGTCAGACCTGAAGTCATATAACAATATTTGCGTTCAAATTCACGGAAGGCTTTAGTAGGAGCATAACTCTTACCACCATTCTTATGAATTTGAATAGTCTGGTCCCAAATTTGAACAATGCCACGAGATACAGGTTCAAATGGTGTTGCCATAAAATTCTTATGAACTTTAGAGAGACCTGCGTCTTTAATTGCCTGAACGGTTAGTTTAGTCGGTTCCATTGTAACAACAAAATCGTATTCATGGATGCCGGCTAGTTCAACAATCTTACGAGCCATAGTATAACTCATACCTAGACTGAATTTAGTCAGATGACCAACAGGATGATGATTAACTTTCCAGTCACCAAACGTGTCATTATCAAAGCCGATATAATCAATATCAGCACCGATGGACACAAGATATTTCAACACATTTAAATGTACTGCCTCAAGACCACCTTGTACACGGTCAGGATTAAATGGGACTGCGCGAGATGGGATAAACATAACTTTCATAATTAAGCCTTATTAAAATTAAAATGAAGCTCCCGAAGGAGCTTAGGACATCCATTCTTTACGAAGTTCTGAATCATCACCCATCAACATTTCAAAGAGTTCTTTCCAATTTTCAGGAAGTTTAACTACGTCGTACACAGGGTTCTGAATCATTTCACGATATTCTGACTTTTCAAGGGAGCCTAATCCTTTGATGTATCGAATACTATGCTTAGGCAGTGTATCTTTAACTTCTTCATACTCAGCTACAGTATAAAACCATTTTTGAGTTTTGCCAATTTGTGCAATAATTACAGGCGTTTTAACAAAGCGAATACGTCCTTGTTCAAACAATTCAGGCCAATTACTAAAGAAAGCAAGCAAAGCCGGATAGATACTTCCAAGACCGTCGTGATCTGCATCAGTCATAATTGCAATATTACGATAGTTTGTATTCTCTGCCTTTTCACCAAGAATAAGACCTGTGATAGCACAGATATCAAAGAGCTCTTTGTTCTTCATCATATCAGCATATGACATACCCCAGCTATTCATCACCTTACCACGTAATGGGAATCCACCGTGTAGTTCACGGTCACGAACATCAATGAGATAACCAATTGCAGAATCACCTTCTGTTAAGAACAATGTCGTATCTGCATCTTTACCACATTGGTTAGCTTTAATATGCTTATGAACCTTAGCTTTAGTTGCCTTTTTAGCTGCTTTAGTTTCTGCAGCCTTTTCTGCCGCCAATTTACGAGCTAATGCTGCTTCAACAATAGGCATAATCAAGGCTTCGTTTTTAAGAAGTGCCTGAGCAATTTTCTTAGCATCTAATTGGATATGATTACGAATATCACCGTACGTTGACGTTAAACGTTCTTTAGTCTGAGAATCAAAACGCATGTTGCTCATGTCTCTAATAAACATCAACATTGTGAGGCATTCTTTAACACGAGCTTTAGTGACTTCAATACCCTTATATTTCTTTTTAATGCCAGGCAAAAGATGTTCGCAGATATCGTCCATTACACATTCAACATGATGCCCACCATTTTTAGTATGGATGTTATTCACATAAGTTAAATGACGGAAGCCATCTGGTGATGTTGTGAATGCTATAGAGACTTTATCATTTTCTTGAATGATGTTATCTTCACCAAATTGTTTAGCAAATCGTTTAAAATTACCATCAACCTTTTTACCATTAAATGTGAACTTGATATCAGGATAAACGACTGCCAATGTTTGAAGTCGGTCTAAAGTAATATCTAAATAAATTTGAGATAAATTATGCTCTTCAAATGAAGAGAAATCAGGAGTGAAGATTACTTTAGTGCCTTTACCTTTAGATTTCTTAGAAGACCATGATTTGTTTTCCATTCCGTTTGAACAGTTAACAGTGATTTCATTTTCGCCATCTGACGTGATGCCTGTAAACAACGTAGAGAAGATATTAGTTAAACTACTCCCGACGCCATTCATACCACCGGTCTTGCGTTCAGAGTCATCACCAAAGTTACCACCAGCCTTTGGAATAGTCCAGGCTGCTACAGGCCCAGGAATTTGTTCACCTGTTTGGTCGGTAACTAAACCTTGAGGAATACCACGTCCGTTATCTTCCACCGAAACTTGATTATTTTTAATTTGCACATCAATTTTATTTGCAAACTTAAATGATGTACGAATAGCTTCATCAACCGAGTTGTCAATAATCTCATCGATTAATTTAACCAGGCCAGGAACATATTCAACTTGTTGATATTTACCAAACAAAAAACGCTCATGTGCTTCTTTGGCCGAAGAACCAATATACATACCACTACGTTTCTTAATATGTTCTACATCTGACAATACCTTAATTTCATTTTTAATCATGTTGTCTCCTCGTTATGAAGGTATTCTATCATCCGAAATCTAAAGCAAAAAGGGCCGAAGCCCTTATTTAAATTTAATTTTCTGAAGTGCATCAATTGCAGCTAAACGCCCTTGTTCACTTTTAACTGTAATGACCACATCGCCTGATACGATCACCGAACCATCAACAAATTCTATAGAGCCTTTTTTGAAATCGACAGCTGTATCCGGTTCCGGAACTTCTTCAAAGAATTTAAATTCTGCACCATAAATCAGAATATCACCTTGCATACTATGAATAGTTCGGCCATAATCGCCTACGGCTTCTACAGCAATCACTGAAACACCATAACCAATCATCTCTTCCACAATAAAATCTTTGGACAATAAAGTAGTATGCAGATTAGTATTAAGACGTTTACCAGTCGTATTAAGAATTCTCAAGAAATTATCTTCCTGTCCTTTGATAATACGATATTTCTTACCAACTTCAAAACCTTTAAAAGACGTATTAAAAGCCATAATTAACCCTTCTTAAGTAAGTCGTAAAAACCACCATTCACATGTTTAGGAGCAGAAACCCGACGAGTAGACAGACGATGACATTCAGGGCAAACATCGTTTTCTCGTTCAGAAATCCTTTTAATTTTTTCATATTCATGACCACAATCTTCAGATTGGCATTTATAGCCGTATAACGGCATTATTATTCCTTAAAGTGAGCTTTCAACATTTGATACAAAGACCATGCCTGGTCATTATTTTCGATAGTAATCGTCATCACAGGAAATTCAGACAATTCGCCAAGTTCATCAGAATCTTGCTCTTCAGAATCTTGATATGGATTTCCCACTTCATCAAAAAACTCTGCTTCACTAGTAGAGAGCCAGATAAAGTTTTCATCAAGAATATCACCGCCTGTTGCGTATCCAACCGTGCCAGTAGATGTCACAATTTTAGTAGGACGACCAAGATGGTCAACATCTAATATTTTAAATGGTTCCATGCCAAGACGTCGTGCATAAATCCCATTATCAGTGTGGTCTTTAATAAACTCTTCTTGGGCACGTTTATCTATGAACTGATACCATTTATTAACTTCAAATTTATTAGCCATTAGTAAGTTTCCTTCCAATAAGTTGTACCGTTTTCAGTGATTTCACGGAAGATACCATAGATAGGCATTTCATCACCAAGTTTTTCGTAAACGTAAACCACTTCGGTGTAGCATAAAAATTCGGTCCAGTTTTTCTGTACAACAACTAAATCAGGATTAAACAGAACATCTTCAAACTCATCGATGTTTGAATTAGTAGTTACGTTTTTAATGATTTGACGTTTCATAATATTCTCCTCTTGTTTTGATAGGTCTATAGTATCATAGGCCATAGTTGTTGTACATCATTTTAGCAAAATAAAATCAACTTGTTCTGCCAATGAACGTCTAAACATTAATTGACAACTTCCGAGGATGAAATCAGGTGCTTCATAGATGGCGATGTAGTATCCTTTAGCTTTCAATAGTTCAACATCCACCTGGTCATCAAACCATACATAAACCGCGTCAACACTTTCAAATCCAAAATAGAACCCTTGAGCCCAATCTTCACTCAATTCAAATGTGTGCTCAATTCTATAGTATCTTAAGATATTTTGTTCAAGGAGTTTGTCTTCATTTACTGTAGGACGATTAGGGACATTATAGTTGTCGCCATGATGGTAGAAGTTACCTGAGAGTATTCCATGCTTATCAAGGAACTCCCATGTTTCTTCAGAGTTGTCGGTGCCCGACCAACCGTACGGCGAGCGAGGTTCTTTATTCCAAGAGGTTTCCAAAATTCTGACGGCTTTACCATCTTCGATAGCAATTCCTGGTAATGATTCACGTTGAGTACAAAAACTACGTTCTACGCGGTAAACTAACATATTATTCTCCTCTGGTTGATATGGTTATAATATCAAAACCAGAGGAGAAGTAAACAACTTTATGCAAAAGATGCTGGACAATATTTTTTGATTTGGAACTCAGGAACTACCATGAACTGTCCAGCGAAAACGATGTTATAAAGCTTAACGCCATCTTCAACCCATTGGTCCGAAATAAAACCAGCAACTTGATTCGTTGTCCATGGAGACCCGTCAGTTGCAGCAGCAATAGTAAATTCATGGTCTTTTACAACTAAAACAGACCTGCATAGTTTCCATTTGAACGCACGTTCTTCTGGCTCAATGAATTGACTTGAGACATAGCCAATGTTGCCATCAGCATCACGAACTTTAACTTGATGTGGACTAAAGAGTCCACAACTTACAGAAAGAACTTCAACCAACTTCCCAGCAACTTTAGAGCGAGAAGCAACAGATGCATATACGTAATCACCTGTAGAGAGATTTGCAATATTCATAATAATTCCTTAAGCTTTACGAGGAGACACATAGCGAGTGATTTCAGATTCTTCAACAACTCGGAAGTCACCTAAGAATACAATATTGTATAGCTTTTTACCATCTTCAACCCATTGGTCACTGATGAAGCCGCACATAGTATCAGTTTTGCTTGGATAACCGTATTCATCGATGAAGTCAAATTCTTTATCAGTCTGGAATTCAACACCTTTGCAAAGGGCCCATTTGAACTGTACATTAGGTTCAGTAGAAGCAAAATGAGCGCTCACAGGAGTTTCCAAGAATTTAGGACTTACGTAAGCGTACTGAGTTTCAGTTTTTCCAGAACTAGGAATGATTCGAACTTTAACTTCTTTAACACGTCCCATGCCGTTAGTACGAAGCCCTGCTACTTCAACCAGACGACCTGCAGCTTTAGAACGAGAAGCAGGAGATACACGAAGGATTTCACCAATAGTAATCATAATTTCTCTCTCTTTGTTTAAATTGAATTCACTATACTCCATCCATCCTTGGATGTAAAACATTAATTAAGAATATTAACTACTGCACTACGTGGAACTACACTAAAATCACCTGCATGAACAACGTTCAGAAGTTCAACACCGTCTTCAATCCACTGATCAGTTACCCATCCACTCACTGGACCTGCGAACGGACGTCGAATTGAAACAGCTTTACACAACAAATCAGTAGGCTCAATAGGCTTAATCAGAGTACCGTACATACAAGCGATATCCATATCAATACAGATGTCTTTAACGGGTTCTACTTCTTCAATCAACAGTTCAAAGTCGGTGCTTGGAAGGGCGGTAGTAGAAATTGTACCGTATGAATTTTTAATTTCTAAGAATAACCAAGGGCCTTCAGCTTGTTTGATGAAGTTAACAATAGTGAAACTATTACCTTGAGTGGCACCTAAAATTTCACAAAACTTTTCATAAGCTCGCACTGAAGCGCCGTACCAGTTGATTTGTTTTTCGTCTTTCAGGATGTAAGTAGCCGTAGTATTGATATTCATAATGTTTTTCCTGTTTGGTTAAGATAGAAAGATTATACTCCAACCATCCTTGGTTGTAAACTGTTTTATCGCTGTTTTACACTTAACGGGTCAGGATTCTCAGGGACATCTTCAAGGCCAAGCGCATAACGCTGAGCATATTTTAACATCAAAATATCTTTAGCACAATCATGAACACTATCATGGGCAACGAATCCTTTTAGTGTACCCATCGGTAATGGACACATACTTAATCCTCGTGTCAACGAGTAAGCTTCGATTGCCGTACGAATATCACGTTGAGCCCAGAATTTAACAGGTTCTAATTTATCAGTATCAATATCTGGTTCAAGAACACCTTCATCACGATAGAGGTCACGAATCAAATCGACCAAGATCGGGAAGTCAAAGCTCATACCACGGCACCACATCTGTGATTTCCATTGGTCAACTTTATTAGCTCGGCAATAGTCTAAAAAGATTTTAATGCCTTCAAGCGTAGTGACATCGTCTTCAGACGGAGCCAGGTTTTTACGCGCTTCTGCTGACTGTTCTTTCCACCATTTCATAGTGGATTTAGCGAAAACTCGCTTCCCTTTCTGAGAAGCTAAATTAAATTTAATTCGCTTACCACGTTGAACAAGTTCTTCAAATGATTCAACAACTTCAGGGTCGGAATTATATGCAATAACCGCAAGGTCAATAACAGCCGCTTTTGATGTATTGCCGAATGTTTCAAAATCTATAATAACATCAGTGCTCATAATTTTCTCTCAAATAAAATGGACGTCAAAACGACCACGAGTTGTGCCAACATACAATAACTGTTTAGCTAATTCTGAATCAGCATAATGGATACACGGTGTATAAACAAAGGCCGTGTCAACAGACATACCCTGGGCCTTATGGAAGGTTGATACAGGTAGTGCCTTCACCTTAGTGAACATACGTTTAGCATCCCAGAATTCGCTCCATGGAGCTTTACCGCCTTTATTCCAGAATTTGTATGTTTCTGCGGTCTTAGCCAAAAACAAATTGAATTTATAAAGTTCTTCTTCAGAAGAAATAACCTTTATATCTTCGCGGATGTATTCTTCATCATCCCCATATGTTTCTACTGTAAGATTCCAGTATCGTATCATATATTCGCCTGAAACACCACGTGCTTTAACGAATGTAGACGTTTCTACAGCATCTCGAATACGAACGAATTGCCCATTATTGAAAAGCATTTCGGTCATATTTTTACCATCTAGCTTATATGTCTTAGTAAATGGCTCTTGTAGAACAATGACTTCGTCTTTAATAAATGGTTTTTCTGTTTCAAGAAGTTTTCGGCGAATAATTGAATTTAACTTGTCCACAGACTTATTTGTGAATGCCATCATTCGATTTTCGAAAAGGTCTTCAGGAGTTTTAACGACGTTAAAATAGTTCATCATATACGATTTAAGGTCTGTATATCCGTGAACGCCGTGCCCATCAACTACTTTATCGTAAATCCATTTGCCATTACGAATATCAGTCGCAACATCAATAATTGGTGCATTGCTACGTTTAACTTCTGTAAGGTTGCATTGCACGAAGTCTTTGTGAGTGAAGAAAGGACTTAGATACGCAGTTGATTCGCCTGGGTCTACCGGTCGAATCTGGCATCGGTCGCCAATTCCAATTACTGTACACCATTTAGGGATACTAGCTAACATTATTTTAAACAGAGAACGGTCACACATTGACGCTTCATCAAATAACAGTACACGACACAAGGCTAAGTCGGGAACCTTTTTCTGTTCAAACAATACGTTTTCTTCGTATGTAGTTGGGTTGATTTTAAGAATGCTATGAATAGTCGATGCTTCTTGACCTGCGAGTTTGCTTAGAACCTTTTTAGCAGCATGTGTAGGGGCTGCTAAAATAATACCTGATTCTCCAGAAGAAATAAGGGCTTCAACGATGAATCTAGTAAGGGTTGTTTTACCTGTACCAGCAGGTCCATTAATAGTTACATGATGTTTCTTTTCTTTAATAGCTTTCATAACAACGTTGAAGGCGTTTTTCTGGCCTTCAGTCAAATCATCAAATGTCATCGTAAAGTCCCTGCAATTGGAATACTAACAATACGGCCTGTGTCCAGAATTCGTTGATACAATCTTTGCGTCTCCGCATCTAGTTTAACGTGTTTCATTTCAAGCTTATTAAACCAGAACTTACGCGGAGTTTCGACCATTCTTAGAACTCCCATTTTTAAATCTGTTTTATACTGTGTTTTCAAAGTATCGAAAACTTTATCTGCAATATCCTTTCTAAAAAATACTGCAGGACGATGCTCATCAAGTGGAACCGGGACAGTAAATCCTTCCATATCTCGATAAACTATTGCATATACATAAACCATAATTAACCTTTAATCAGTTGGAATAATGATGCGCTAAGCGGTAAGCCACGTTTCAATTTTAATTTACCAATGAAACCGATCTTTTCAAAACGTTGCAGACCTTGGATAACTTTATCATATGTATCGAAAAGCGATTCAGCGTCAGTTAATTTAGTTTTAGTTTTCCAGTCAGAGCCTTTAAGAAGAACGTTGAGTTTAGTAAGTTCATGGCCTTCTGCTTGATGTGAGCCATTAATGCGTGCTTTCAAAGCAACAATTCTAAGTTTAGATTCGTTAGATAAAGGTTGATTTTTCATCATGTTCGCCATATGCTTAACACGATTTTCACGTTTTGCTCGGATTTTTAAAATAGTACCGTAAACCTTTTTAATTTGGGCCCATTTCTTCTCGTCGAGATTAAGTTTCTCTACTTTACGGACAGAAGGATTGGCGATACGTCTTGCAATGGCATCACGTTTCACAATAAGTTCTTCTAATGTTAAATCAGAACGAGCCGTGTTATATTTTTTCTTAACTGGGATAACATTACCTTTAATGTAGCCTATATCATTATTAAAACGTTCTAAGGATAATTTCTCACCTTCAACAGAGTTATTAAAAGATTCACCTGAGTAAGCGCAGACCTTTTGATCAAGAATGTTTTTAAGGTAATTAAAGTCTAAGTTAAAATCCTTAGAGCGTCTCTTCGCAGAAGCTCTGGTGTGGTCAAGACGACGATTGATTTTGTTAATTTTATTATTTGATAACATAATATTTTCCTCTGTCTTACGGACGTTAGGTCATTTAGCTGATAAGTCTATAATACCATGCCCTCAGGTAGTGTACACTCTTTTTTCATAAAATGCTTTAATTTTTTATGTGTTATAATGGTTCTGAGTTCCATCCGGTTATTCCAATTCAGTCAGTAACTGACAATAGACAGATTCCAGATTGTATAACGTCCATCTTGAATAATAGAATCTACACGCAGTGTAGTCCCTATAGGGAGCATAAATTCACATTCGTCAGATATAAGTCTAGCATTAGACCGTCTTGTCGCTTCAGGGAAAGCTCCATTGAACTCACAAGATGGCGCAGCCAGAATCATGTTAAGCATATGTTCACGGAAGTTGAAAGCAAATGGTGCATCTTTGATGCAGAACATATTAAATGTTCCGTAAAAATTATATGAAGCAAAGTTACGTGCTACACCGAACACTGGGCTGAAGCTCATTACTCTGTCAAATTTAATAATACTACCAACACCTTTATCTTGGAGCGTAGCCATAGTTTTCTTAGAGATTCCACGATACATTGTCTCAGGAACAGAAGACGTCCAATTTCTACGAACGATTGAACTTAACTCCTGTTGAATACAGTCTGGCTTGTTTTCCATACACTGCCACAGTACACTTTGTTCAATGTCGCTGAATTGCTCGTCGATTTTGTACTGAAGCATATCTTGATAATCCGGGCATTGAGCACGACGAACCATTTCTTCAATTTCACACTCGTTATACGGCATAAACATTTAGGTTTCTCCTGTGGTTGATAAAAGTATAGTATCATCGTAGGTAGAGTTTGTACACTAAAAATTCAACATTTTCAAATGAATGATTTTGTATAATCGAGATAAAGGGTCATATTCTAAGTCTTCAATTTCCACAATCTCAAATCTAGAGATACCTGAGACCATGTACTCTTGTTCAGATTCAATCATATCTAGGACATCAACACGCTTTTCTTCCATAACATGCTTAGGGTTCTTTCCGGCAAGTACAATGTTAACCATGTTTTGGTAGTAATCAAAAATGAATGGAGCATTCCTGAGACTAAGAATAGTATACGTCTGATATTCCCAACTCCCAGAGAATTGGCAAGCTGTGCTGAAATCAGTTGTGAACGATGTTACTCGTCCAGGAGACCAATGGCATCCTACAGAAAGAAGGGAAAGACGTTCTACTTCTTCCTGAGTTACACCACGGTAGAGTTCTACTGGTACTGAAGAAGTCATATGCTTACGAACAAGATGGTCTAATTCATAGTGGAAATCCGGGTCTTCCTTAGAATCGGTGCAAGCCCAGAGAATGTTTTGTTCTTGGCGGGTGAATTTGCTATCAATCAGATTTGTTAGGTATTCGCGTTCTTGAAGTTCAGATTGACATGTCATGATAGACCTCCATTTAAAGATAAGTCTATCATAACACGAGAGGAGGGAATGTAAACTACTTTTTAAGCTTTCCTACTAAAGGTCCATCAGGACCAGGTTGTTCTAACATGAATAAGGATGCTTTAAAAAGCAATGTCAACCCTTTCACCATTCGATACCATGTCTCAAAGTCTTTTTCCTTGATTTCTAGTAAGAATTTCTCTTTAAATTTCTCTTTCATTTCCAAGGACTCCATGGTGGAGGGTCGTCATAATAAGATGCAAGGTCTTTCAGGGCTTCAACAGGTAAACTAAAGCCGTGTCGTTGTATAATACTATCTAGTTCATCAACAAGTTCACTACGATGCACTTTAGGAGCCTCAACTTCAGGCTCGTCAAACATACTCATCAAGTCCATATTATTCACCGAGATAAAAACTAGCAGGTTCAGAGAATGTTTCTGTCGCTACACCTTTTGTCTTAAAAAATTTCCAAATAGCTCGTTGCAAATGGATTAAATCTGCTAATGATGTAATAAAGTATTTTTTGGCAAAATACTTATGGTCTCGCTTTTCAAACAAGTCTAAACGCTTTTCAGGATTCACATAAACTGCATTTTCCGTAGATTCATAACCTAAGTCCTTTATGCCTTCTTCAAGACTAAACGGAGAATTTTTAGAACGAGTAATAGCTCCAACTCGCTCTACACGAATTTTGTAACCTTTAGGAATCTGCAATTTGCAGAATTCTTCTACGATATATTGCGGATTATTTAGACTTTTGTTAATGAGAATAGCTATTTCTAGTGGAGTCTTATCTTCCACTGGTATATGTTTAAATGACTTTGCTTCAAGCAAATACATTTTAAATAACATAGCATCCATTATAATTTCCTCGATGGTTCACCCATATAAAGTTTTACAATACGTTCGCCTTCATCTTCGACTAGCTTCTCTTCATGTTTCTGGAGTTCTTTGACCATTTTCTCTTCAAAAACATCTAACCAATCTTCTGGACCGACACCATCATTCCAGCTTTTAAACCATTTTACTATTCTGTTCATTCACAGCTCCCTGAGCTTGAATCACAATCAGAATAACTTGACCCAGAATCACCAGACCAAGACGATACATATGAATGATTATAACTTGAAGAGTTTGAAGCAGACTTAGGACGAACAACTTCTTCCATCATTCCGTCACCGATATATTCCCAACCTTTTTCATGTGTATCTGGAATCGGCATCACACCTTCGCCTGGTTTAACAGCAAACAACTTCTTCAGCATCGTAAGCATTAATTGTTCCTCGAACAAAACGAACACCGCCATCATCCCAACGGATTTCGGCATTAAATTTGACGTCTTCACCATCCATCATGAAAGAATGTACCACAACATCATCATAGTATCCAAGGCCGTACTTTAATGAAACTTCTTGAGCAATCAAAGCGCCTAATGTGTTATTAGGTTTAATCCAACGATTTAACATATTGTTCTCCTCTTGAGTAAGTAAGAATATCTTAACACAGTTTTTAGTGGTTGTAAACTGTAGAAACAAAAAAAAGGAATCCCGAAGGATTCCTAAATTATTTAACCACTTACTGGTGTAGGGGTAAACATTGCAGCGTTCTTAGTTTTCCAGGTTGCTGCATCAGAAACGACATCAGAATAAGCTGCCTTTTCTGATGGAAAGATTTGGTAATGAGAATCTGCAATCCGATGTTCGTTTGAATAAATCTCAAACGGTACAGAAACTTCCATACCTTTAACTTCTTTGCCTTCACCAGCTGGACGTGTAAAGGTTTTGATATTAACGTAACCACCCATAATTAACTCCTTTGTTGTTTAATTACAGGTGTATTTATAACTTAATTAGTAACCATTATCCTGGCGTTCAAAGTTGTGTTGGTTTTTCAAGTAGTAAAGTTTAAAGATTTCTTCAGCAGAAAGACCCAGACCTTGGAACATATTCAGAACAAAGTGGAGGATATCAATCATCTCGAATTTAATTTCAAGCTGGTCTTCAGGAGACAGTTCATCGATACGACGATTACGATATTCAGCATGTTGTGCTTTCCACGGCTTCCATACACTGCTGGCGGCTTTTTCACCATTGCTCATACCACCAAGTGAAGTCAGCAGTTCACGGAATTCATCATCAATATAATCTTTCTGATTACGCAGCCAATCAACAACATCGCCAGCCGTAGCCAATTCATCAGGATGTTTGTTATGTTCAGGCTTGTCATTTGCCAAACGAACCTGTAAAGATTTCTGCATATCAAGCATTACCTGCAGTGGGTCTTTATCTTCGTGAATCAGAGCATTAAAATAAGCTTCTTCTGCTTTATCAACACCAGAAATAAGTTGTGAACATTCGTTAAAGTGCGCCATAATTTTTCCTTTCAATTCAGTAGTAAGAGAGATAATTCTAACATTAATTTTATAAAGCGTAATAAATAATAAGGTAACTAAGGAGATATTATGTTTAAACTTCCATCGTTAATCAACGCTATTAAAGGCAATAAAAAGAAAACTGTTATCGCCGCAATAGTTGTAGGTGGCATTATTTCATGGAACTTCGGGATTGCACCATTGTTAGTTGCTAACGGTATTATAGTTCCTTCTGTTCCATTGGATACTGTAGTCGATTTGGCCTTTGCTATTATAGGGCTTGTTTAAATCTTCGAATAATGAGATAATCTCATTTTAGCATGCAACCCACTTGAAATATTCTGTTTCATATATTCTAAAATTTCTTGTGGTGTTGCATTTTCTTTCATTACCATATCATTCACGTCCTTTGATCTCCATGGAGCTCGGTCCCAGAACATGACACGTTCGCCTGCATCAACTAATCGCTTCATGCGAGCTATAGTATCCGGATGCCTAGGTTCATTATCCATTACCCATACCCGACGTTCTTTAAATGGTACCACATCTAAATCTATTGAGCCGCCTGTAATAGCGATTGCATTGGGTATGAATAAACTATCAATAGGGCCTTCCATTACCCAGACGTCTCCTTCCTTAACACGTTCAACACCATAAATTTTTGTTGCAGACTCAAACGCTTTAATAGTGATATATTTCTGAGGAGCATCTTTACGAAGTGCACGTCCTTGGAATGACTCAGCCTTCCCATCTTTATTAAAAATAGGAATCACTAAACGTGGTTCTGGAATCTCTTTCTTATACGTACCAGGTTGAATCTTGTTGACCAATTTAGGCCATTCTAATGTGAACCATAATCTGTTCCATGATTCTTTAGGAATACACCGAGACTTAACATATTTCACAATAGGATGCTCTTCAGGCAACTTGTCTAGACGAGAACAAGACGGCAAAGAATTTATAGTCTTTTTCTCTGGCTCCGGCTTAGCTTCAGGAACCTTTTCAATCTTTGGTTCCATTCTAGCTTTTTCTTTACGAACTTCCATTAGATATTCGCGATAAAGCTCTTCATCATACTCTTTTAAGTATCCGGAAATTGTATTATGATATTGACAGTTATAGCAATGCACATTACCTGGAGTACCGCCATAATACCATCCGCGAGCTTTCATTGCATCTGTCTGGGAGTCGCCACAAACTGGACATCGAAATGTTAATTTAAATGTGCTTGAATTATTGATTTGTCTAAAACGAGGTAGGTGAGAAAACGCACGATAAGCAAATTCATTATCTATCCATTCAGCCATAGTATTCTCCAGAGGCCTTAAATTAATAAGGCCATCATATCACAACTTATTAATATTTACTTTAATTCGCTTTCTTTTCTTGGAAGGAATTTGTTCTGGACCTTTATTTACAACTGCACCTGTAGTTGTTCCTGATGCAATAGCTTGAGGGCTGCCACCTGAATCACCGGCAACCATATCCTCAAATAAAGGGAGTTCTTTAAATATTTCTTTCTGTTGTTCTTCCGTAATGTTATAGCGTGAAGCTACAGCACTCCAGGCAGACATCATTGAGGCCATTCCATTAAGACCTGGAACAGTGCTCATCATTCGCTTCATTGAACGAACTGAAGCATGAAAAGGTGTATACGCAGCTTTCTCTTCGGGAGTGGAAGGGCGTTTAAGAACACTTCCACGTTCATCGATGATTTTGGCTTCGTATGCTTTCCATTCGGTAAAAGGTTTTTGCATTAGTCGAATAAACTTATATGCGTAAACAGAATCTATTGCAGTGTTAATAATACCCATAGGTACCTCCTGAGTATATTTAATCAATTACAAAGATTGCTTTGTCACCATTTATATCTGTGACTTCATATGTGGTGCCTTCATACTGTGGAATATTCCAAATTGCACCATCATTAGCTTTTACGCTAATATGGCATTGGTGTTTTGAAACAACTTCGTAATCTTCAAAACTTGTAAAAACACTAATTTTAGAACCAGTGCAAATTGCAGTAGTCATTTTAACCTCGATTCATAAATGCATTAAATATTTGGTCATCAACAGAAATTTCTAATTCGACTTCAATTGCTTCAGCCTTTTCTTCAGGTGGTAATTCGTATCCACACACTACAATTTTTTCATCGATATCAAAATATACAGAAGCAATACGATTAATGTTATTTTCAGTTAAGTCCAAATCAACATCAACATCTTTTTGGCCTACACTTAGAGGATAACTAATACGGGTTATTTTATTATCTTTAACAAAGAGTCCACCAACATACTCTGTACTACGTTTGAAGTTTACACGTTTCCGAATTGAAAGATATGATACATCTTTACCGTGAGCTCGGCTCATAGGACATAATGAATAGCTAGAATAAGAGATGTCAAATCCTACACCTTCAATATGAGCCAACGTGTCATGATTAAACCAATTATAATCATATGCCAAATCCATTATATTGTAATATGTGAAAGGCACAGGATTAACATCATATGTTGTACCTTTAAAATCTGCCCAGGCAACGATTTCGTTATCTTTAACAATTACAAAAATTACACCAATATGGTATCCGTTATTATTTTCATTCGGCGTTATATTATAACATTGTGCATTAGGAAATTTACCATATTTAAATGGCGCGTTTTTGTGCATATAATAAATCATATTACTCACCTGTGATTTCGGTTACGATATCTTTGTTATCGAAATTAGGGTCACAATACAAAACATAGTTGTACTGCATGATACCGCCAGACTTAAGTTGTTCAACAACTTTATTAACCATATTAGGACGGTCTCGTTTAGTGATGTTCATGATATCAGAGAAGATTTGTTGTTCAACATCTTCTTGATTTGCGGTCATTGACCACTCACAGAGGTCTTTATCATAACCTGCCGTAACTGGAGCTGGTGCACATGATACTGCAAGTAAGATTGCTGCCAATGATAACTTTTTCATTTTAACTCCTTAGTTGATTTGATAGGACTACTATACCATAGTCCATCTATAATGTAAACAAGTTTATTCTTTTTCGCGAATAATAATTACTTGTTGAGGCTGCTGAGCAGATTTCTTTTCGGCAACGATAGACCAAATTAAAGTTCCAATCCAACCAATCATCGTCCAGTTAAAGAGTAAAGATACAAAGAAGATTGCTGTTGTGCTTTTTGTGCCACGAATAAGTGCGATTACCCAAGGCAACATGTAAATGATGATTGAACCAATACCTGCGATTAAAACTGCTACTGAACTAGCTACGAATAATTCCATGTTAATTTCCTCTTGATTTGTTATGTTTATACTATCTTGGTTTAACTTTAGTGTAAACCAATTAGTTAAATTTGTTTAAACGTTCAATACACTGGACGTAGTTATTCGCGATTTGTTTCTGGGTAGGCTCTTTACCAGTTGTTTCAACATAGCGAATGAATGCGATTTCAGTAGCCTGTAGACAATGTTCTTTAACGCGTTGTTCTTTTGACAATGCCACAGTATCAGAGTCACGATAACGTTGAGCATGGGCATCAGCTTGAATCATTCGATTACCTACAGTAACCGGGTCTTCCACTTCAACTTTAGGTTGTTCGTATTGTTTAACATTCGGATTGTAAATCAGTTGGCCAACGTTATTAGGAATAAAGCCATGGGCACCACATCCGGTTAATCCAAATACCATTGCTAAAGCGATTAATTTTTTCATTTCAATTTCCTCTATAGTTGATAGAAAGACAGTAACACAGTATGTAGTGCTTGTAAACGGCTATTTTAAACTTTTGCGAAATTTGCGTTTTTCTTGACGAATCTGTCGTTTAGTCGGACGTACAGCAAATTTAACGAAGTCCACTTTGCCGTGTGGAAACTTTTCAGATGCTTCACAGTCCATCATTAGTTCCCATCCTTCCAGAATAAGAGCTTTCCATTGTGTAGTTGATGCAAATTCGTATGTTGATGGTTTAAACACAGTTGAATACATATTATCCTCTGAAATCAGCTTCAAAAACTTTCTCGTCATTAACAAATGCTTTAACTAATGCTTTGTTCACTTCAGCAAGTTGTACCGCAACCCACTCGATTTCTTCACGGTCACCTGATAACATGATATCTTTAGTGAACATCTCACCGCTTTTAAACCAACCAATAAAAGTAACTTTAGTTAATTTGCTCATATTTCCTCGCAAAATGCCCATTCAGCGTGATAAACTGTAGCGCCTTTAGTATAATTCATTTGAACTACATCTACCGGAGAAATTACTCGATAGAGACGTGGTTCACCTCCATAAGAGCGTGCTGCTCGTCCTGCATAAATCTTTGCTAAACCGATATCTTCAGTAAAGAATACACGATCCAAGTTTTTCTTACGTCCAGTTTCAGACAGAACTCCTGTTTCTTCAGGAGGACAAAGCATGTTTTCGATGTTAGCTGAACTACTTGAACCGTGATAAAAAATCTTAAATTCTGCTTTACAATCGATGGTTTTCATTTTGTTCTCCAGTAGTTGATAGGTCCATAATAACACAACTACTGGAGAAGTAAACTTAAAAATGTAATTTAGATATATCTGCGTTGATTTCGTTTTGATTTGCGTCATATGCAATTAAACGAACCGCTTTAGATGGGTCATTCAATGCATAGAAATGATGGAACATTGCTCGAACGATATCACCATTTACGAGTTCTACCTGGATAGGAGAACCTTTTTCGAGTTGGAAATGTTCATAAGCTTTGATGGTTCGTAGATAATCAAGTTTTTGATTTCCAGCTCCAACTATTTGTACGATACGTTTGCCCATGTTTTCCATACGAGATACAATAGTTTTAGGAGCAAGAATAACGTAGGTTGCCAACGGAGAAACTACTTCAACAGTTGTGTTTTCGGTGATTGCAGTAAAAATTGCTTGAGACATATTCATAATGTTTTCCTCTTGGTTGGTGTAAGTTCATCATATCATGCCTAGAGGGAGATGTAAACCCCGAAAGGAGACCGAAGTCTCCTTTTTATTAAAATTTTAACTCATTGGCTAAGCTATCTAGGTCAGCACGTGTTGCTTTGGCTTTACCTACGCGTTCCGTACGATTCACCTCTGCCTGACGCATCTGAGCACCTGCGTTTTCATTTACTGTGTTAGGTGTGTTCATGCCTTCTTGCTCGATCTCAACCCATTTCTGATTGCCTTTGCGTACACCCATCAGGAATTTATTCCACTTATTCTTATCGCCGTATCGTGATTTGATTTGTTTGATAAGTTGTTGTTCAGCTTGTGCAAGTTCTTCTGTTTCAATTACGGCCAACATGAAATCTGCCGTTGCTGGTAAACCTGCTGATTCTGCAATATCGCTCATGTTCATATCCGAAGCATCCCATGCTGCACGTCCTACTTGAGCTGCAGTCCATAGAACTGTTTCAGATTCTACTGCTAATGCACGAAGTTCTTCTGCGATAGCTTTAACTAATGTGTAGCTATTTTCAGTGTAAACTCTGATACGACAAGACCCACAAATACCTAAGTAATCAACCATGATTACAGATGGCACAAAGTTCTTCTTAAGTTTTAACTCATTAAGCAATGCACGAAATGTATTAGCGTTAGCTCCACCAGTAGGATACTGTTTAACTACTAAACGTCCTAATGTGGATTTTGAACGCCATTTTTCCATCTTGGCTTTATATTCAGCATAAGATACGTTACCATCATCAATATCATCAAGTGATACGTCAAGCATGTTTGCATCTATACGCTTAGCGCAAACTTCTTCTGCCATTTCCATGGAAATATAAAGAACATTATGACCTGTTTGAAGATAATCTGCAGCGAGTGAACAAAGGCCTAAAGATTTACCAACGTTAACACCGGCCATTAAAACGTTCAGTGTACCTGTTTCTGCGCCACCTTTGGTGATTTTATTAAGAATGTTTAATTTGAACGGGACCTTACGTGCTTTATTTAGATAAGAAAGCCAGCGTGCTTCATAGTCTTCCATCCAGTCATGACCAACATAACTATCAAACGAAATTGAAAGTGCTTGACGCATAATATCAGGAATAGCTCCTACGTCAGGCATTTTCTTGTTACGTTGTTCTGGAGGTAGTTCAGCATTAGACTGAATCTCAATGATTTTGGACGTAGCATTATACATCGCTTTTTGCTGGACATATTTCTCAGTTTCTTTAACCAACCATTCATGGTCTTCAGGAGTATCAGCCAATTTTTCAATTAGGTCTGAAGTTCCTTTATATTCGGCTTCAGTTAAAGAACTGTTATCTAAAGCCACCTTTAATGCATTGATAGATGGCATTGCATTATATTCGTTAACGTGGCTCTTTATAATTTTAAAGACGTTTTTTGCCGGTCCACGCTCAAAATACTCAGAATCCATATAAGGCCAGACCTTAGAAAAATAAGCCTGGTCATATACGAGATGAGACAAAATAATTTCTACCACGATAACTCCTTAAAAGAATTTAAATTTTTTCTTGGTTCGTTCATTAAAAGCTTGTTGTACTTGCATTGTAACACATTTTTCAACATGTGGTGCAAGTTCTGCTTTTCTGTCCTGGTCAAGAACTGCAAAGTTCATTACGATTTTACCATCAACCCAGTCTAGTTTTGTAATATAGACTATATGATGGGAACCGTCTTCAAGTGTAATCAGAATCTCTTGAATGACATTTTCCATTGCGGAACGGATAATTTTAAGAGATTCATTAAACACTCGTTCTTTGCGAATGTCTTCCCCTTCCGAAGAAGGGGATTCATCAACGATTTCTAGATTTAAATCATCGAGATTATTCATCGAAATCTTCCATTTCGTCAAGGTCGTTTTCTATATCTGCTGCAGACGGAGCATCAGAAGTTTTAACCGGAACTTTAGTTGTTGCTTTGCAATTAATAAGGTCGTTAACAGCGTCATCAACTTCTTTAATAGAAGAGATAGCACCTAGTTTATATTTAGTTTCAATTGCATCTCGGAAAGGTTTGTGTTTAAACAACGGTCCCCAGAATTCTACACAATCAGTAGCTTTAGCACGCCATGATTTTTCTTCACGAATCATTTCACCTGTTTCTTCGTCAAGGAATTCACGAGCATACCAACCAGCTTTAGGCTTAACCACAAAACCGATTTCAGTTGCCATTTCTAGCAAGCCACTGAATGGGTCGATACCACCATCGAAATTAACCGTGATTGGGAAAGTAGATTTCTCTTTAACTGTACGAGATTTTTCTGCTTTCAACGTGAAGTCATAACCGGTCAATTCTGTACCTTCTTTAACCTGACGTTTAGAGATAAAGAATACAGTGTTAGCAGAATAAAGAATACCTGTACCGCCGCCCATAATCTCTTTAGGATACAATCCGCCAATTTCCATTGCGGTATGGTTAATTGCAACACACGGAATATCTTTAATAGTCAGATACGGGGTCACAATACGGAAAAGAGATTTAAGTGCCTTAGCACGAGACATATCACCTACAACTTTCTCGTTCAATGCATCTTCAGTTTCTTTCTTAGATGCAGTATTACCGATTGAATCGATAAAGATAATAACTTTATCACCCCGTTCAATCGCGTCAAGCTGATTAGTCATATCAACTTTAAGTTGTTCGACGGATTGAATCGGAGTATGAACTACACGGTCTAAATCAACACCCATTGAACGGAAGTAAGATTCTGAAGCACCAAATTCTGAATCATAGAACAAACAAATTGCATCTTTATATTTCTTCATATATGCTGCAACCATAGTTAGTCCAAACAACGTTTTAAAGTGTTTAGAAGGAGCAGCAAAAATAGTCAAGCCTGATTGCAATCCTGCATTCAGAGCACCACCTAGTGCAATATTCAACATCGGAATACGAGTAGGGACTTCATCACGATTATTAAACAGCTTAGACTTAGTCAAGTCTGCAGTCATTTTAGAAGTAGAAGCTTTAATCAGACGAGATTTTAAATCAGACATTGTATTTTTCCATAGGCATCATTATATTTTACTCATGTTTAAAAGATAAGATGATTATATACTAAGAGTTATACAGCATTTAAAACTTTAAATGGCTCTTAACGAGCCCATTTAATGATTTCTGTAATCAAATTATTACGTTCACTTGCATTAAATCCTATAACTTTGTTAGAACCATCATGATTAAGTAATTGATACGTTTGGATTTTGTTATGAATTGCAAACTCTTCAAAATATGAAATGACTGTATTAAAACCGAATGAAGACAAAGTAATAAGGTCGTCTTCAAAACTTTCAGTCATTTCGTTACGTGTTAAAATAATTGTGAACACATCATGGTTTTGGCAAAGACGAACATAATCTTGTTCATAAACGTCAAGAACCGAGTCCGCATCTTGTCGAATACGTCCATAAACCCAGTTACTAATATATCCACGGTCTAATAGATAAATCTTAGTAGGGTCTAAATAATTCAACATCGTTTCGAAACAGCCAACTTCATTTCGAGACTTAACATCGAAACGCCCATCAACTGTTCGTTTAGGGAAATCAATCTTTACATATCTTTCACTAATTTCCATTATGTCATTAATGAAAGTTGTTTTACCAGCATTATCCGGCCCGTCTACTAAAATAATTTTAGCCATTTTATTCCTCGATTACGACATCTTCGTATTTAGGTATATTATACGGTGAAGAAATTAAAGCATTAAAGTAGATGAACTCACCAAGACCTGGATGGAATACTTCTTCAGGATTTTCGAAATATTGAATCTTCGGACGTCCTTTAAGAATTTGATAGTACTCAGTTTTAGTTGGATTAAAAATTCGAATCAGCGCTTCTTCAGGATACTTATTTCTGTCGAAACTATTATTTGGATCAGTTATATAAAGCGGTTGACCTAATTGAATTGCGCATTCAACCACTTGTTCAAAACGATAGCATGGGTCACTAATTCGAAATGGATGAAAAATACCATCTAGATGAATAGGAGCCAAATCACCTACAAGACGCTGCATGACGGAAGGACGTATAACTTTCTGCGTTACGATAATCTTATTACCATCTGCACCTGCGTTAACCAGCACTTCTTTTTGACGTTCATTCAACACAGTAGTTTGAAGTGAACGATTAACAGACAACATGTCAGTTTTTAAGAATTCATCAATATAAAAACGTGGTTTATTAGGGTCTGCAGTGATATTGAAATTGAATTCTACATCAAAAGCGCCGTCATATCCAGTGATATCTGTGATTAGAAAATCACAATCATAATAAGCAATTAATGAATCAACCACAAATTCATTTTCAGACCAAAAATATTTACGAGTGTTATACGCGTTATCTTTATACCATAATGGAACAAACTTAAATTCTGGGAAAAGACGTTCACATTCTTTAATATCAGATGCATTACGTGGATATGTAATCACATCACCCGGATTAGCACGGTGCAAATGAAGTTGGAAGTTGCCATCCTTAAGGATAGCATACTGTCCAGTTTCATAAGACCGCATACTCAAGATAGGTACGCGGAAAATAGCCATTAGTCAAGGAATCCTTTAACATAATCAAAATCACGTTCAAACACATGGGCACTTACCATGGTATGAGTATAATCACCAACTTCTACACCGCATTCGTTAGCGATATAATGAAGTAATTTTCCTTGGAGATAAAAATCCAACTGCATAACAACAGCACAGTTCTGAGAACGCATATGACAGTGGGTATAAAGCTTACCATCACGAATATAATAAGTCACTGAGTCAGTACATGGATATTCAAGCGTTTCGTCCGAATCAAGCAAAGCCTGATCAGAACTTTCTAGAATTTGGAACACAACTCTTCGAGAGTTAGGCTTCTCTTTAAGTTCTTTTAGAAGAGCTGGTAATTGGGCCGCAATGCGAGGACCATAGAAAGTGTTGAAGTTCGCCGGCAAAACATCTGATTTTGGTTTAGAAATAAATTTAGCGACATTAGGATATGCCTTAAACGCTTCTTCTGCGTTGGTACCACCAGAAATCATAAACTTCCAGAAGTCTTCAGCATATTCATAAGAGATGCGGTTAATACGTGGGTCGGTCATTTTGAATGATGATGGAGTGTCAACAACTACTGTCATAGACCCAATTTCATTACAACGTCCAATACGAGAATCAGTTACGAATTCCGGGTTTTCTAAAATTTCACGATTGACTGCTTTAAATGCGGTTTGAAAATCTGCGGCTTTGATATATTTCATTGTGTTATGTTTTCCCATGTTTACCTCAATACAATTTATTATATACTCAATTCGTAAAGCTTATTTGAATTTCTTGGCAATGTTGGTATACCGTAAAGCTTCAGCATCGATACTTCCAAGAACACTGTGAAGAAATGCATCAGCGTAGTATTCCAATTGAACAGGTTCTTTAATCACTTTAGCCGCTTTAGTTTCAAACAGGCCCATAAGGGCCTTTTTAAGAATTTGTTCGTTAGTGTTCAGTTTTATAGTCAAAATCTCTTCGTTAAGTTGGTGGTTAAAAGTTTTTCTAGAAATCATTCTGGGTACCTCAAAGCGTCATCAGAGTTAGTTATATCAATAATAGATATAGAGTTTTCTGCTAACCCGTTTTTAGATAACTGACGTTTATAATATCTTTCACAATATGTACACGTCGTCCCACAGATTTCATTAGCACAATCGAAATCTGGATGTCTGAACCACCTTTTTTCTAAAAAGCCATCTAACAAAGAGGTTTCAATATTTACTGTATGTGAAAACTCAGTCTCATTTTCAAGAGTGAAAATGGTCTCTAAAGGCTTCCACAATTCCAACAAATTACCTTCAAATTTTTCAGAAGCATAAGCTTCAAGAACTTTCAAAATGTAGTCTGTGCTACCTGTACGTCCTGAAACTTTGAATTGAGTGATACCAATATCATTATAAAGTTTCAAATCTTGAGGACGAACAAAACGAGTTCTCAACCAGTTAAATGGATCTGTATCACGAGCTTTAATACAGTGTTGCATTGGATATCCATTTAAGGATTTGGCATCATCTACTGTAACATCGGTGCTATGGAAAATATAGCAAGAGTCACGATAGCTACAATGTGTTGTATACCCTTTACCAGCATTAGAACAGAACTCATTTACAAGAACTTCAAATATTATATTGTTCTTATTACAAAACTCTGCTGCACGCTTCAGGAAAGAAACTGAACGGTTCTTATGAATTCCACAGCAGACCTTTTTGATATTATACTGGTCATGCAAGTATTTGATTTGAGTTACAGCATCGACATGTAGAATTGTTGAAACTTCAATCTCAATGTCTTTATTGACTTCACGAACAATTTCCATAACAACAGGGTTAGCGATAGTAATACGCCATACGCCTATTGACCAAAGATACTGAACATAATCCTGAATAGCTTTCTTCTTCCACTCAACTAGTTCTCTTTTTGAACCAGGATTTATCGTGTTGAGTGTATAGTTAAAGCAAATACCTAATTCGTTACAACGTTTAACGTAATCTTCTAACATCTTTTTGTCAACGTCAGGAAGCCTAAAATCAGGTCTGGCTGCTACAAAAGCCATTTCTCTTGTAGAGCCGTATACTTCATTTATCAAGCTATTAGGATAAGTTTTATTGAGCTCTACGATTTTATCAAGAAGAGCTAAATCAAAATTCGTTCCGATTTTAAAGGTATTCATTTTTGCATCTCGCGTTAATTGTTGCGATGGTTTTTGCAGGTCTTACTTAAATTATTATAGATTCGGTTTATACGATTTAAATGTTTCGAATTCGCCTTTATTCATAAGAGCTTTGAATTCGTCAGGACGCATAGCTTTGTCGTCGATAATCCAATCATATACTGGTTTATGTGTTAGCAAATTATGGTACTTCAAACCAATGTTTGCCAAGTTCTGAATCAGACTTGGGAGAATGTCAATTGCTATACGACCAGGACCTACCGACTTCATACCACGAGCAGTGTAAAGCGTTATGGTATGCCCTGCATCATACAGGGCATTAATGGCAGTCACCATTTCGACGTCTGGCTTGAAGTTCACATAATCACGATTGTTATTCCACTCTGTTATACAATCATCGACATCAAAACAAAGATTAAGCATGTTTTCTACACGGTGCATTAGATTCGTTCCCATTGATGAGTGATATCGCCACCGATTGGACGATAGGAAACACCAGTTTCTTTATCAGTTAGTACCCATTTACCAGGATTTTTTGTAATCAGAGTAGCCGTTACAGGTTCTGCTACGTCATAACTAATAGAGCCGTCTTGAAGTACACGGCCCATGTTACGTAATTGCTTAGTCAGAAGTTCCATACCTTTATAATATGCGGCTACCGCTTTAAGTGGATTATTCTTGAAATAACCACCTAATGCAATCCAGATAATTGCTACAGCCAAATGATGATACTCGTTAAACGAACTCATCTTTCCATATTTGTAAACTAATGGATTGATGTTAATAGTCACATTACAAGTTGTTTCATCAATAGTAAACTGTCCCCAGGTCGGATTAGCGTTGAATTCATCATAACCTGAAACAGCATAAAGCACTTTAGCTTCATCGTACAATTTTGGCCCGTAAATCTTGGTTTCGCCAAAATATCCACGTGGGTCGATAAACTTGACTTCGCCGTTATCAGTAATCATAGTATTACTGAAGTTCGGGTCACCGTGAATAACAGAGTACTGTCCCTGAGAACGGTTATGATACCGAATAAGGTGTTCTAAAGCTTGTTTCAGCATTGGCTTCAGACGTCCGATCTTAGTGTAGTTCACGTGTGTGATTTTACCAAATGAATCAATCAATGGTTGAATACTTTCACAACGATCAATAACTTTCGTATAGAATTCTTTAGTGAAATCACGACGAACAGTTTCAGGACTTACAAAATAAGTGTCTGTGCTGAATTTCAGTGCATCTAAAATTGCATCAACAATTTGTGGACGAGCAAAACTTGATTTGGATTTAATATATTCAAATGCCGGCTTACCTTTAATGCGTTCCATTTCAAAGTTATTTTCATTAACAGAAACTAACTGAGGAACTGAATCTGATTTCACTTTAAGATACCATGAAATCTCATCTTTCTGAAGAGCTCGGCCCTGTTCGGTTAATGCGAATTTAGTTACAGTTTCTTCACCAATTTCAACCGCATTAAAACTACGATTAAGTTCACGAACTTCATGAGCTTTTTCGAGTTTAGGCATATCACCTAAATCAATTATATTCATAAGCTCTGATTTATTGAATGCGCCGCTGTAAAGGAATTCTACGAAATCACGTCCTTTACAGTATTCGTGAATTTCCTCATCAGTAGAACCCATATAGAATTCCCAGTCTTTGAACTGGTAAATTCCTACAACATTACCACCTGTTGAACCTACGTTAGTGATATTTTCGCCGTCGAAATTATATCGACATTCGTCACCCTTAACATAGATTGCGTTAACATTCCAAGACCATGAACCAAAATCAGGAATAATATCACACCAGTTAACAATTACATTATGGCCGTCTAAATCTTTGTGTAATTTAGCAAGAGCATAAGCAGAACCGTACGCTTCATCAACTGTACGAATAGTCACATTGAACCCTTCTTGCTCACAATAAGCTCGAACAGTTTCGGCAAATTTTGAATGAACTACTACAATAATTTCATCTGCGCCAAGGTCGGAATAAATTGTATACAAATTGCTCAGAATAGTGTCTTGTTTATAGTTAACAAGCACCTTAGGAATATGATGCGTTATTGGATACAAACGAGTTGCCAGTCCAGCACCAAGAATAACAGCTTTTTTCATGTTGTGGTCCTCATTGGTAAGTAGGAGTATTGTACACTATTCTAGTTAAAGCATTCATACTTCGCTTGTAGTCCAATCATAATCCATCCAATTACAAGTGTCGGAATCATTACCGGAGCCGTTAAGCTCCAGTAGATAGTCATGACAAGCATCAATAGTAAAAGTCCTATTGTTATTGCTTTCATTGTTCGCCTCGTAACATGGCACCTAGTGCGCCGCCAGGGTGGAACTTAAGGAAATCATTAGAGGTAAATCCACGTTCAGACGAAAGGTTGATAGCAAACGTATCGATAAGCGCTAACAACAATGTAGTGGACATAGTCGGAGCTAAAGAGTTCTCGTCAACTTCTACCGCGATGCCTGTACAGAAAGAGTAATCAAAAAGGGCTTCATTTTCTTGTGGAATGTCTGGGTTACAATGCAACAGAATCTGTTTGACGTTCGGACGAATCATACGAAGATGCTTAGCCACACCTATCATTTCTTCAGTTTTACCAGAACGACTAATATGAATCAACACATCATTAGGCGCAATGAATCCTGCATCGCCGTGAGAATAATGCCCGGTGTTCAAGTACATACTCGGGATACCGAGTGAAGCAAATGTCTCAGAAGCTTTAGTTGCAATATTAGCATTCTTACCAACACCTGTAATAATTACTCGGCTTTCATAATTACTAAGTCCCGGGCGTCGAAGAGTTTCTAGAATAGCATTATACCGAGCAGGGTTTTGACTAATTACTTTGGCCATAGCAGCCAAAGAAGAAGCTTGTTTTATGATTGCGTCAATAGCGATAGTAATAGGAGTAGTTTTCATATTTCTCTCATTTAATTAGTTTACCGTCCATGGCATTATATCAAAAATCGAACATATCGAACAGAGATGCTTTCTTCTCGTAATCGAGTTTCGCTGCTGATGTGAATCCTTCAAGTGGTTTAATAAATGTCTTCTCAAGGAGAACAGTGTAGTCCATCCAATGAAGTACGTCGTCTTTAATTAAATCTGTGATTTCAGTACCAGAAGGCCATGCGATACATTTATCACCGAATGGGTTTCCTTCACGTAAAGGCAGAACATATACTTTTTCACCTTCTACAACTTGCGGTGCATCGATATTACCTTTGATAGCCCGGTTATACGTCAGAATTCCACGAATATGGAACGGACATTTAGGACCAGGGAATCCACCAACATCATATTTAGCAATGTTATTCGCAGAAGATACCGACGCGATGCTAATATAATTCAATTGACGGAATTCTTTTTCAAACTCTTTAAAATATTCTTGTAATGATTCTTCACCTTCCTGAAGCATACGACGAATACATTCCTTAAGAGCTTTCTGTACTGCTTTAGGAGTCGAAGATTTCTGAGTCTCTAGACCCATGATTTTAAGCTTAGGTTCAGCGTATCTGGTTCCTTCCATATCCCATACATTCAAGGCATAACGTTTCTTACCAGTCCAGAATCCACCAATACCTTTAGAACCGAGCGGAGGCCCAGCGATAGCTTCTCGGTCCATGAACATCAAATGTTGCTTATTATTCATGTATTCACACATTTCACGGAAACCTCTATCAATAGCTGGTTCCATACGTTCACGTGCAAACTTATCTAAGAAGTCTACCCAATGGTTGGTATCACGGAATTTAGATTCACCAACCTTATCGATAATTTTATCAGCAGATACGTAAATAGAGTCTGTATCACCATAAAGAACGAAAGCTTCACCTTCTGTGCCACAAACTTCATTCAGATATTCATTAACTTTACGTTCAATCCACTGTAAAGCCATTTGCCCGAATGTTGTGATTGCAGTAGCATTACGCAAATCATAATAACGGAACCAAACGTTTCCAAGTGCACCATAAAGTGAGTTGATAAGCAATTTACGGTTAATTTGGGCAGTCATACCTGCAACTTCAGTACGTTGAGCTCTAAACAACATTTCATTAAGAGATTTAGCAGACAACTTTTTAATCTTTTCTTTAATCTCATCGCTGAAGTCGAAACGATAATCAACATCTAACGGTTCGTCAACAGAAAGATTAGGATTATGCAATGCCTCTTTAATTATTTCACCATTACGTTGAGCCGCAAGCATATAACCTTTGTGTTCTTTACGTTGATTAAAGACTTTAGTGATTTCAGTTGGAACTACACCATCACGGTCTTTATAATACATCATGCCGTTAGGAGAACAACTGTACACATCTGAAGGACGTTCAGCAACAGCGTTAATATAATCATGCAATGGAGCTACTTTAAACGTTCCTGCTATTGTTTCCGGGCTAATATTCACTTGGCGAATAATACTTGGATACAGAGATGTAAGGTCGAAACTCATTACATATTTGTATCGATTTGGAATAGGTTCCTTAACAAAAGCACCTGGGTAAGGTTGAACTGGATGCGAACGACCTTGTGGAATCACCTTGTTTTGTTCTTTAAGGCTATTAAAAATAATAGCATCCCATGTTTTAATTGGGCTAAACACAGATTGAATCTGTATCTTAGCATAATAACCCATGTCCAAACTCAAGTTGATGAACTGACGCTTAGCATCAATTTGCAATACACGATACACATCGATAATGTTATAAGAAATATATCGTTGGTGATTGCTTTCACGAAGCTTAGAAATAGGGCCGTCATATTTCAGTTTACCAACGTTCAATTCAAATTCTGAAATGTAATCCAGAGAATACGACGGTTGATTGGTAAAAGAGAATTTTTTGTAAAGGTCAATATAATCAAGAACAGAGATACCGAACAATGTAATGATTTCACGAGAACCATACATGTTTTCGATAACTTTAACACGAGTCTTGCGATGTGGTGACAACCGTTTCGCAGTAGATTCGCCAAAAATATTCTTGATTCGGTTATACACATATGGAATATCAAATGACTCAACGTTCCATCCAGTCAAAATGACAGGAGTTTTCTGTTGCCAGAAGTTGAGATATTCCATCAACAATTCTTTTTCGTTATCGAACGGCATATAAATGATTTTATCGATAATTTCGGATGGAACTTCATCACCACCTTGTTCTTGAAGCTTAGCAGCAATTTCGATAGACCATTCTTCCACATTACCATATGGAGAATTCAAAAGGTCAAATACGTAGAACCTGTCGTCAATTGAGTCATAATGGGTGATAGCATCAATCGGATGTTTTGCTTGTGACGGCTCAGGGAACCCATCCGGAGATGTTACTTCGATGTCGAAGTTAGCCACACGAATTTTTGTATGGTCGTATTTGATTTCATAGTTATAAGTGTCAGACAAATACGCCAATTTGAAATCGTCCATGCCAAGTGCTTCAAGACCGATATCTTCCATGCGTTTAATCCATTGGGAGGCATCACGCATATTAGCGAACAACTTACGAGTACACGGTTTACCGTAGATATCGAAATATTTCGTAGCCTGACTTTCTGGACAATGAGCAAACAGTGATGGTTTATATTCTACTTCACGAGTACGTTCACGGCCATTAGAATCGATGTAACGTTCAAAAATTGAGTCACCAATCTGTTCAACCGTTAAGTAAAATTCTTTCATTTAATTTCCTTTAGACGAGTTATTGTCTTTTGTTTGTTGATGAACTTATTATACTCCAAATGGGACCGAAGTCCCATTGCTTTAATTACCAATTGTATATTTTGCTTTCAAAGTCCAGTCATCTTTCTGTTTAAAAGAGATAACACGGAAGTTATTAGTCAGGCCAAACAGATCTTCACGAGCAGAGTCTTCAATAACAATCAATCCCCAGTCTTCAAGCAACTGAGCAATCGAATCACGTCGCTGATAGTCTTCACCATCAATATCAACCTGACGTCCGTCCATACGCAACATTTCTTTAAAGTGGACGATATAGTACTTACCTTGCTTTTGGAGGATATGACAAGACTGGTAAAGGACTTTATCCTTGTTATTAGCGATGCCCATACGGGTCAGAGTCTCTTTGACTTTCAGAAAATCTTCGGGGTTCTTCAATTTAATTTCGATCATTTTTACCATTCCAATGCTAATTTTTTAAATTGTTTTTGTTCTTTCACATTTTTTGTAACTTCTTTGAGAAACTCATCAGTGACCATGGCCTTCAGTTCTTTAAGGACTATTGGCAACTTGTTATTTTTTTCAAGGAGCCGCTTATACTCGGTAGCATCATTCATGTTGATTGTGTAATGTTTCATCAACAGTTTGATAACTAGTAACTCTGAAGTGTCTTCAACTAGTTTAGCCCATTTAGAGAATCGACGACCACGCGGTATTGCCGCCATCATATAGTTGAAGTGTGCTTCATAACTTAATTCAGAACCGACTAAGTTCATCATGTAAACAGCTGGCATACATTCTGGGAACTGGGATAATGAGTTCTCAACCATAAATTTTGAGTAGTCGACCTGAGCAATTGACATAGGTTTCTTTTCATTAATAGCATTAATGATTTTAAAGAATTCATTCTCAGGTTTTTCTTTAAACATATCAGCACATTTTTGAATCGCATCAGCGTCATTAGACTTCCATGCAATTTGGTGCTCGTTAAGCTGGACGTCATCATCAAATAAGTTCATATTATTTCCAAGTCAGTTCGCAGGTCAGTTGAAGAAGCATATACATAACATGTAATTCAATATTACTTGCTAGTCCATGAAACTTATTATTTTCGCCTGCAATTTCGTAAAGCGAAATAATACTTTTACCAGGTGCAACTTGGTCATAACATTCTGAAACTAATTTATCGATGAACCATGAATAATCTGCAGCATATTTTGGAGCTAATGCACGAAGCTGTTTGATATCTTTATTCTTCATTGCTTCGATAACGTCAGAGACTGTGCCGCGATCATTGGTTACAATCGACAAAATACCTGCATCAAGAACACCTTTAGACGAGTACTGGTCTAATTGACCAATTGTACGACGAAAGTCCGGGAAGTTCTTTTTAACCAGAGCTGCAACAACTTTCATATCAGCGATTTCAATATTTTCGTTCTTACAGATTTCAACCATACGATGAATCATTTTCTTCATCATCGAGATTTTATCTTCTTCAGTTGGACGTCCGAATTCGATAACTCGACAACGACTACGTAACGGTTCGATAATTCCATCGATGTTGTTAGCAGTAATAATAATAGAACAGTTACTAGAGAATTCTTCCATAAACGTACGAAGGTGACGTTGTGATTCGGCGAGGCCACTACGGTCAAATTCATCGATAACGATAACTTTCGGCTTGCCTTCCATTGAGACTGAACGAGCAAATGCAGTTAACGGACCACGCACAAAATCAATCTTACAATCAGAACCGTTGACGAACATCATTTCGGCATTGATATCATTACATAATGCTTTTGCTACGGTTGTTTTACCTGTACCAGGAGAAGGAGAGTGCAAAATAATATGAGGAAGTTTTCCTTTAGATACTAAAGACTTGAATGTTTCATGGTCATACGCAGGCAGAATACATTCGTCAATGGAAGAAGGACGATATTTCTGTTCTAGAATGTGTTCTTTGGAATTGATAGTAATCATGTAATTTTCCTCATTATCATTAAACTGGAGGATTTCTCCTCCATAATCGTACTACATTAAACGTAAAGCTTTGACTTAGAAGTCGTGGGTAGAATCGGCTTCCATCGCAATAACATAACTTACTTGAGAGCTTTCAAACTTGGCTGCAACTTTATCACCAGCTCCCCACAACATTACTTTATAGTTACCTGGCTGGATTTTCATATTAGCCATATTGATTACGAAGTTAAAGTTGTTAGAACCGTCATAATCGGTAAGAGTCAAAGAATACTTAGGACGAGTTAGTCCGGAATCTTCAACTTTATTATAGCCATTGATAACAATTTTACCATCTTTATTTGTAATAGCAATTGTATCAATCTGGAGACCACGTGAAACTCGAAGCAATTGTTGAAGGTCTTCGGCTTTAATTTCAGTAATCACAGAAGCCACCGGGAATTGAATTGGCTTATTAGGAAAAACAATGGTGCTCTTGTCAGCGGCAGGCCAATAAACTGTGGAACGTGTATCTGCAATTTTAATATTACCATCAGTGTGCATTGAAATTTCAGCATCATCAGACACTAGACTCAAAATGCTTAAGAAGCTATTCAAATCATAAAGTGCTACGTCAAAATCAATTTCATCAGAGATATTTGCTTCCGCATAAGTGGTGCCATTAACTGCACGAGTCATAATAAATTTACCTTGACTCAGCAGAATGCCTGAGTTAATAGAGGCAAAGTTTTTCAGAATAGCGATAGTATCTTTAGACAGTTTCATTTTATTTCCTTTCAAGACAATTCAAAGTTTATAACAAATTTATTATGCAGCAACCATCTGCTTTTTAATAGCTTCAGGCAGTGATTCAATATATTCTGGAATTTTAGAAGCAACAATTTCACCAGCTGCAATTAGCTGTTCGTCGGCATCAACACAGTAGAAATCTTCTAGACGCTCAGAACCATCTTTATCAAGAACGATTTTTCCGCCGGCTTCAATAGAATCTTTATAGTGCTTACGCATCAGATGAATCCACATATCAGATACATCGTTATCAATAAAACCATAAATCATAAAACGAGTTTCTTGTGGCAAAGATTGGAGTTTTTTAGCACTTGCGTCATCACAATGCAGGACCCATGCTTTACGAACACGATTATGGTTATGTGGGTTAGCGTCAGTACGGATAGAAGTAACTTTCAGATCAGCAGCAGTGAAACCTTTAGCAGTAGTAAACATATTATTTCTCTCTTATTCGTAGAAGTCGGTAACTGTCCATGCGGAATTGCGATTAGACATTATTTTATTATACTCATCTTTAAAAGCAGATTTGAGCATTTGTTCAGTAACAATATGTTCTTCACCTGAAAACGTATTGGTCAGAACATATTTTTTAATTTCAGGGACAACAAGAAGATGTTGTCCGGTTGAATACTCCATGTTGTTCTCCATTTAATTTGATGTGGTCATTATAACCACATCGTGTTAAAGCGTTTATGAAACAGTCATTACCGTAAATCGTCCAACTTTGCTCATTTGAAGATGTTGTCCATAACGTTGAGGGTCATGGTCTCGATGAGAGATAATGAACACGTTAGTATTTTGTAAACTACCAAGGATGGTATCTATAGCCTTAACAGCCTCAGAATCGACAGCACCATCAAAAACCTCATCAAGAATCAGAGTGTTGATTTTAACACCAGAGACCTTTTCAGCAATATCTCGCCATGTAAACAACAATGCGATATCGATACGTGCCTTTTCACCTTGACTAAATGAAGCATAACTAAAGTCTTCACGGCCACGTGATTTTATAGATTCATTGAATTCTTCGTCAATAGAAAACACGTAATCAGCTTCCATGATTTTAAGGTAATGGTTAATCTGCTTGTTGAACAGAGGCACATATTTTTTAATGATAGCACCTTTAATACCAGAATCTTTTAACATATCTGTTATAATACCACGATGGTATTTTTCAAGAACGATATCCGATTTTGTTTTAATGATTTTATCAAGTTCTTTTTGAAGCAAAGCTATCTCATCGGCATGGTCGATAAATTCCGCTGAGGCTTGTTCTATTGCAGCTTTAACTTTCTTAGCTTTATCAATAGTGGCAATCATTGCTTGTTTCTTGGTACGAATATCAGATGCAAGGTCCTGTTTAGTCTTAACATTAGCTCTATATTCGTCCACTAGGACACTCAGATTATCTCTGTGACATGTAAGTTGCTCGAATGAGTGATTACATTCGTGAAGCTTATCGGTAATCTTAGAGACAATAGGATCACCCTGGTGCAACTGTGATGCACAAGTAGGACATGTACCGCCATCATGATACATCTTAATAACTTTGTTATATGAGTCAATTTTAGATTTAATCAAGAATGCTTCTTGTCCTATCTTGTTGAATGCCTCAGTAGGGTCTTCATCAAGAACGATATTAAGTAGTCGCTCATTAGCTTCTTCGATTTCTGCTTTTAATGAACGAGCTTCTTTGGCTAGGTCGTCATACATATTCTGTAGACGCGCTACATTATCACCAGATAATTTCTTTTGACGTTCGATATTCTCGTTATAAATCTTAATTTGTTGGATAACACCATCTTTCTTGGCATCGAGAACTTGTCCCTGTGAATTAAGTTCTCGAACTTGAGACTTATTGATTTTATCCATTTCAGCGAGTGTGCCGACTTCTAAAAGGTCTTCGACCAGTTTTCTACGAGCAGGGGTGCTAAGAGCCATGAAAGGGGTATACCCTGCCGTCCCAAGCACAACGATTTGTTTAAAAGACGCGTATGACATTCCGATGCTACGTTCAAATTCTTCTTGGAAGTCGCGACTGCTGGCAGATTCATCAAGACGAACACCGTCAACGGAGATTTCGAAAATGTTGGGCTTTTGGCCACGTTTAATGAAGTATTTTTTATCATCGAATTCCATCCAAAGCTCAACTAAGAGCTCTTTCTTGTTCGTGCTATTAATGATTTGTCCTTTCTTAACATCACGAAATGGTTTACCGAAAAGTCCGAAAGTAACGGCTTCTAACATCGTAGATTTACCACCGCCATTTTTACCAGTGATTAATGTCTTTTGGACTTTATCTAATTGGATATCAATAGGATTCCCACCTACCGACATGATGTTTTGATAACGAACACGATTTAATTTAAATGATTTCATATGTATTCTCTTCGAATGAAGTCCTCTACATATTTTAACATATCATCCCTATCAGCAAAATATTCATATAGTTCTGCACACATAACAACACCTGGTGCGTACTCACAGGTAACATACATTGTTCCAAAGAAACGAGGAGTTGATTCCTCGTAATTCTCAGTCCATTCAACGATACCGATATAACCGTCACCAATACTAAATTCATGACGATGGATTTCATAGTCAGTCTTCGTCATTATACGCATCCTCGATACACGCTTCGACCATTTTAAGAATAGAGCCAGGAGTATCATTGTCCATTATATTAAAGCTAAATTCAATAGCCCAGTCGGTGCAGACATGAACTGCTTTAACTTCATTGCCTTCAACGCGTAATGGCTCAATCCAATACTTGATAGTGTTCTCGAATCCATCATCATCTTTAACGTCCATTTCAACTTCAAGCCCTAGCCCAGCATTGTTAAATTCATCTAAAGTCATTGTGCTGCCTCAATATAAAGTTCGTTAGAATATTTGACCAGCGCTTCTCTGTCTTCGTCTGAGATATCTGGAATCGCGTCAATATATTCTTTAATGATATCTTGAAGTGATTTAATCTCGATTTCCTGGTCGTCATCAGATTCAACACTGTTATCAACTTTAGAAACCATACGAAGAGAGTGAACTACTTTTTCAAGTTCAGATTCAAACTTAGTCAACTCTGAATCAATTTCTGATACTATAACACGTACGGCTAGATTAGTATAATCAGAATAATCGATTTTGCCTTTAAATGGATAAGTGATTCGTCGATGCCATGTTGTTTCATTAGGAATAAATTCCATACGTTCAACATCAGTGTCAAATACCCAGAATCCGCGAGGATCATTCTCATCACCTGCAGTAAGGGTCCATGGTGTCCCAATATATTTGACGTTGGCAGCTTCAGAGATTGTGTGGAAGTGGCCGGACCAGACTTGTTTATATGTCTTTAAGAAATCAGGTTCAAGCCCATGAGACTTCATTCCTTTATAGAAATAAAAGCCATTCAGTTCCCAGTGCCCAACACAATACGCCGCAGAAGAAGTCTTGATGTGCTCTAAGATTTCACCTGTATTTTCTTCACACATCCATGGAACGATATCAATCAGACATCCGTCAAAATCTACAGTGGTTGGATGTTCATAAATAGTAAAGTTTTCAAATTGAGTTAACAATTCAGAAACAGTGTTAGGTGTTATTGTATTCTTAAACGCCATGTCATGGTTTCCTATCGTGACATGAACGTGAATGCCTGCTTTAGAAATCATATCAACGATTTCACGATTGAATTCCATTGTACGATGTGTTATTGCTTTACGGACGTCAAACCAATCACCGTACTGAATCCAAGTTTTAATCCCGTGTTTCTTAGAGTATTCAATTGCTTGACGAATACCATCACGTTGAATATCTTGAACCCATGGGTCGTCTTGTTTGACTCCGATATGGAAGTCACCTAAGTGCAAAATTTTCATATTATTTCCTCATTAGTTAATTCATTTTATCATCCGTTTATAAAGCAAAAAAGGAACTCCGAAGAGTTCCTATCCACATAGTACACCATACAGAGGCTCACGGTTCGATTTGAACTTGATCGGCCTACGGGTAATAGTACCTTCTGCTTTAGCTTTTTCATATGATGCGTTAAAACGCTTAATCATATTAGTTTTGCTTTCTCTAATCTTGTTGAAATCGATGTCCATAGGAGTCCTTAGAAATCTGGATGTTCGTCATTCATTAGCCAGCGGTCCATGTTATCACCGTTGCCACCATTTTTTAAGTTGATGTGAATCTACCCACACCTTCGCTACAGGTTCAATCTGAAAAATACCATCGGACGTACGTCCAATCATTTTGTATTCTGTCTCAGATTGTTTGACACAAATATCACCGTAAGAGCGAAGTCTAAAAGCGGCTCCTACTAGAAGCCGTTTAAACGGTTTATTTACTAATGCCATTAATGATATCCTCAATAGCCTGACGAGTGGTAACCCACTGAATTTTAATCAATTCGTCAGTGTAGGGTTGACGCAGAATATCACGAGATTTTTTAATAGCGTATTCGTAAGCTTCGAAGTTATTTTGAATTGCAGCTTCTTGCGCGTGAGCATAAAGACGATTAAGTTCGCTACGATTCTTTTTAAGAATCTTTTCGGCTTTCTTAACCGCTTCTGCTTCATTTTTCTTTTGAATTTCTTGTAGCATTTTAGCTACTTTATCTTCGGCTTCTTTGTTTTCAGCTCTTTCAATAATCTCAGTATTCATATTATCTCATTAAATTAAAATAAAAACGTCCATCCTCTTCAATACAGAACTCATACTCAACCGGAGTCCCATTTATCGAAAATGACACGTCATGTGGGTTCAAAGGGTCGATGTCAAAATTAATTTTAAATTCACGACCCAACAGTTTTACCAAATAAGGGATTGCTTCGTCAAAAGGTTCTTCTAAATAGTTAGAGATGTCAATTGTCATCCTCATATAAAAAATCCAAACTAGGCGAATCGCTAACAACTTCCTTCTTTTCAGCCCCAGGAGCTTTATAAGCGGATTCTTCATAATGCGTCATTTTATCGTAGATGTCTTGAATAAACGTTTCATCTACCAACGCTACCATATCATCGTCATGACTGTCGTAGACATTATGAACGAAGTAACTATATTTCTTTGCAACTTCCTTACGTTCTTTTTTGATACGTTGGACAAAAGCATTAAAACAAGCTCGAGTTATGTATGCATGTGGGTTATTGTACTTAGTTTCGTCGAAATTATGAAGTCCCTTAATAGAGGCTTCAATCCCATCTGCAATCATCTCCTGCTTCCAAGACTGGGTATATCCTGAAAAGTTGAAACGTTTGGACAGGCCTTCGGCGATAAGCATAATTGCTAAACCGATGGTATCATTCTGACGAATAATTTTGTTTGGGTCTTTATTATTTAAGAGCTCCTTTTTCCACTCGATTATAGCGGCGAGAAGCTCTTTATTATTCACATAGTTATTTTTAGGTTTTTGTTCAGTCATAAGTACCTCTTGGCTCAATTCATAAGTCTATTATATCATAATATTTAGAGACCTATCTTAAAGCACGAGATACTATCGGAGCAAACAATAAGCCTGAAACACTTTTTCCATTAAACGTTTGAACTCATGGATATCGATATAAAGCTCAGTAAGACCGGCATTATAAAGAAAATCTAAAAAGTTCTCATGTGTTTCGTTATAGTCGCCTTCGTTTAATTGAGACACATGAGTTTCCCAAAAACCAACACCTTTAACGAATGGAAAATACGTGACTTTCATGTATTCGTCAACATAAAATTCGCCAAGCTTTTCTTCAGTTATACTGATTCGAGTTAATTTCATTCTAGTTCCTTTGCTGCTTCAAGAGCAGCATCCAGCGAATCAAATTGGTCAACGAAATCAATATTCAACGCATCGTCAACCGTAGCATATAACCACCATTGTTTGAATTCATATTCTAGGATAAATCCAGGCCCTTCAATCTGAGGAAGACCTAGGCTATTTGTACCAACTTCGTAACCAGCTAGACGCAGATCATTAATCAAAGTTTCTGTTAATACGCTCATTTTGCCGCCTTAACAATTTTCAGATCAACGAATTTTTTCTTACGTTGATTTTTCATACGACGGATAGTCTTTTCAGAGATTTCATGTTTCTGATAAGCTTTAGATTCAACACCAAATGCAGCAACGTCAAATTCAGAAAGAATATATTGTACTAGAATTTCACGAATAGAATTACGTCCAATTTTCTGGTTGTGTTTTTGCATGATTTCATAAAGACGGAATTCCCACGCATCAAGAACTTGAGGAGTAACAATATTGCCGGATTCCAGAAGAGCAACAACTTTATCGAAAGCGAAAGAATTAACTACGTTTTTGATTTTAGTAGACATATTATTTTCCTCGGTTATTTTATTATCCAACGAGAGAATTATACTCATCTCTCAAGAGTTTGTATACTATTTTTTAAGCATGAAAAGTAAGTAATTTGTATCACGTGGAGTAATATCAACACCCATATCAAAGATGCCTTTATAGATTGGGTATTTGTTTTCGGTTGTATCGAAGCTAAAACTATTTCCATCACATCTAACAGTAATAGCATCTGTTAAAATGTCATACTCAATCCTAACAATTGAATCACCAATTTTAACGTCGAGATGTTTTTTGAATTTGATAAAATCTAATTCTTGGGCCATGATATTTTCCTCATTTTAAGACGATAGGAAGACGTGTTATTATCTTCCTATCGTTGTACATTATTAACCGAACTTTTTAGCGCCTTTCCAGCCTTCGTACATAACTGCACAAGTCAGTAGTACAGCGTGCTGGCATTCTTTGTATTTGTAAATCCAGAACCAGCGTAAAAAGTCTTCATCCTCAACACCGTTGAGTTTCATATTGGCAAAGAATTCGGCACGTTCTTCACGAAGCTTTTGCGATAACATAGATTCAGGATTCATTTTGTGTTCCACGCCCCATTTTCATCGATGAACTTAATCCAGTCATTTACAGACCATTTAGTTGTATCGCCCTTTGGATTAACATTTAAAGTATATAATCCCTGCTTAAAAAGCATTCGTTTGATATTCATAATTTCCTCAACTGTAACGATAACATTCGTTAGCTTTACGTTTGGCTTCAGTATGAGAAGTATTATAATCATACTCTTCTTTACTGTAAACATCTTTTTTCAACTTACGAACTTCTTTGCGGAGTTGTCGATTCATTTCATTCTTGACTTCAGAATCAACGCCTTTCATACGTTTCCATTTATCTGAGCGGAAAATGTTTTCAACCATGTCTTTGTGGCTAACACCATCAGGAGCTTTACGCTTACCAAAATAGTCGTAATCGCGAACTTTCAAATCTTTACGACGATATGTTTTACCCATAAGTACCTCAGAGGTTGATTGATACAATGCGTTTGATAAAATTCACTTCACTTACTGAAAGGTCTTTAAGACCGATTGATTCTAAACGCTGAGTAAGCGTCAACATCGGGATATAATCCCATTGTGTTTTAGTCGTTTGATAAGTACGGACGCCATTAGCAATTTCAACATGTAAATCGGAAATGGTAATGAATACCAGTCGCTCGTCATTAACTTTAAGGGTTAGAACAACTTTCTTTGAGTCTAAACTAATCATGGCTTAATTTCCTTCGCAATTGAACAGAAGATACCACGGTCACAAAGCATTTCACCAATTTCTGGATATTTGATTGAACGATACCAAACATCCAGGCTTGAAACTCTGGTTATCTGTACTGCATTACCGTTGACAGAATAGTACTGGTTGACCTTAATTTCTTTATCTTCAATTGTCATTTTATTTTCCTCTATAGTAGATGGTTTAATCTTAACACATCTATTGAGGATGTAAACTGTTTTATGAAAATATTTTTGATTTGAGAGGGGCACAAGGAGATAGTGAAGTGAAGATTCCAATGGATTATATTAGAAATGAGATAAAGAAGACCAGGCGGCACCTGGTCAATCTTCTATGATATCAGAGTCATATCCTAATGAAATCAAGGACTTTTTAAACTCTGCAATATTCTTTTGTTTCTTATCATTTAAAAATATGACAGGATAACGAATATTAAGTGAAGTGAATCCTGCACGTTTAGCAAGAGATACGATTAAAGGACGGTCATATTCAATCTTACCATTATTGGTGAGGACTTTATAAAATGTATAAGGAGCATTGAGCTCCTTTAAAAGTTTTGTAACAGTATAACATCCTGGACAACGTCCTACTTCTTCAGGGATGCCATAAATTTCAATCTTGTTGTGTTCCACAATTATTCCTTGCCAAGAACAGAATTCAGTTTATTAGTAATTTTGTCCAAACGTTCATTGAATTCGCTGGAGGATAAACCCTTTTCCGGAGAAATTAAACTAATCACGAAAAATACAACAGTAAAAGGAATAAGAAAAATAGCTCCAACTGCCATAAACAAAAAGAACGTTACAGTTGTAAGAAAATCAGCTAAACCTTTACGAAATTTATACATATTTACCCTTAATTAATTAGCCAAGCATTGATAAGCACTAAACTATATTGCGAATAAAATTCTGGACCAAAATGAAAAATCATATCATTTATAGTATCCATAATATAATTCAATTTAATCATGTTTCCACACCCCATCGGTATTTGACCAAAGTCGCTGATTATCTGATCCTCGCCACAGCTTTTTAGTCGGAAGATTTTTCTCATACTTCCCATCAATAATAACATCAACATATTTAAGCATTTCTAGTTGTTTAATATCTTCAAACTTATATCCTGTCCACAACCAAATGCTTTTATTGGGATAAAGATTTTTTACTGTTTGAACAATGCAATGAACAACATCTCGGTTATCAGGATAAAGAGGGTCTCCTCCGGTTATAGTTAATCCTTCTATATAATCATTATTCAAACATTCAATTAATTGTTCTAGTGTTTCACCAGTGAATGGAACACCATTTCTAGCATTCCATGTTGATTTATTATAACACCCTTCGCATTTATGCAAACAACCCGTAACGAAAAGAACGACCCTGCATCCAGGGCCATTCACAAAATCGCAAGGATAAAATCTATCATAATTCATTGGTGTTTAACCCTATGCATGATTTCTTTATTTTTACCGAGATTAAATCCGCGTTCGTTCGGATTTCCCAAATAACCGCATGTTCTTCTTATGGTGTTCATCTTTTTAGGATCAGTTTCTCCACAAATAGAACAAACAAATCCGTTTTCAGTAGGAGTCATTTCATGGGTACTTCCGCATGTAAAACATTTATCTACCGGCATGTTAACACCAAAATAATCTAAATGTTGTGCAGCATAATCCCAGACAGCCTCAAGACCCTTTAAATTGTTTTTCATATCCGGAAGTTCAACATAAGAAATGTGACCACCTGTCGCAATGAAATGATATGGCGCTTCACGAGAAATCTTTTCAAACGGAGTAATATTTTCTTCTACTGAAACATGGAAACTATTAGTGTACCAGCCTTTATCGGTAACATCCTTTACACTTCCATATTTTTCTGTATCGAGTTTACAGAAGCGATAACAAAGGTTTTCAGCAGGAGTCGAATATAAACTAAAAGCAAATCCGGTTCTTTCAGTCCACTGTTTAAGATGAGCATTCATTTTAGTTAAAATTTCCTGTCCAATATCACGACCGACAAGAATATTCAATTCGTGAATACCAATGTATCCTAAAGACACTGAACTTCTACCGTTTTTAAATAACTCAATTATATCGTCGTCAGGTTTAAGACGAACCCCGAATGCACCTTCTTGGTAAAGAATAGGAGCAACAGTCGCTTTAACTCCTTTTAAGGAACTAATTCTACACATCAACGCTTCAAAACACAAATCCATTCGTTCATTGAATAATTCAACAAATTTCTGTTCATTGAACTGTGTTCCAATATAAGAATCTAACGCAATGCGAGGAAGATTCAGTGTTACAACACCAAGATTATTACGTCCATCAAGAATTTCATTACCAGTCGAATCTTTCCATACGCTCAAGAAACTACGGCAGCCCATTGGAGAAACAGGAACTGAAGAACCGGTAATAGCTTTATTATTCTTAACCGAAATAATGTCAGGATACATTCTTTTGCTTGCACACTCTAGAGCGAGTTGCTTAATATCATAGTTCGGATCGTCTTTATAAAGATTAACACCTTCTTCGACGAACATAACAAGCTTAGGAAAAATAGGAGTTATCCCATCACGGCCGAGACCTTTAATACGATTTTTCAGAATTGCTTTCTGAATCATTCGTTCAGTCCAGTCAGTTCCTGTACCAAACGTAATTGTCACAAAAGGCGTTTGTCCGTTTGAACTAAAGAGAGTATTTACTTCATATTCATAAGCTTGGAATGCATCGTATACGTCTTTTTCTGTTTTAGATTGAGCATAATTCAACGCATCAGCGATTTGCCATTTTTCTGCATCCTCAATATGTTTTGCATAGGTGCGTTTAACATAAGGAGAAAGTACTTTATCTACATTAGCAAAAGTCGTTCCGCCATACTGATGTGAAGCAACCTGTGCGGTAATTTGTGCCATAATTGCAGTAGCAACACCAATCGATTTAGGCGTTTCAATTTGAGCATTGCCTAATTTAAATCCATTCTCAAGCATCCCATTTAAATCGACTAAACAGCAATTAGTAAATGGAAGAGCAGGAGAATAATCAATATCATGCATGTGAATGATTCCACTTTCATGCGCATTCATAATAAAAGACGGGACCATATTTTTGGCAATGTGCTTAGACACAATACCAGCCATAAGGTCCCGTTGAGTTGGAAAAACACGAGAATCTTTATTAGCATTCTCGTTCAAAAGATCTTTATTAGTTTTACGAATTAATCCTTCAATTTCTTTTTCAATTTTCATTTTAAACTCTTTCTAAGCTGCCTTTTGAATGAAGCTATTAATTGTGTTTTAGTGTCAGATTCATTATATTCAAATCCTCTTTGAAGCATCTCAGCCATCATTTCCTCTTTACCTAGTCTTGAGAACTCTTTAGTTTTGTCTGGAACAAAATTAGGATGGATATTATTATCAGAATAATCTTGTTTCAAATAAGCAAGAAGAGCTTCAAGCCATTCTAGGTAGTCAACATCACGTCCTTTAAGACCGGAACGGTTGAACTTATGCTTCATTTGGCCTTCTGCTGCGTTGCACAGAGAACAGAGTAACCCACGAACTCTACCAGCTTTTGGCCCGTTTAATTCATGGTCGTGGTCAAGATGGTTACCTTGAACATCAGGGTCTAATTCACGGTGGCAAATAGGACACTTACCGTTCTGTGCATCATAAAATTTTTGTTTTTCTTCTTTATATTTTGCGCCTGATAATAACATGATAAACCCTTACCTTAAATAGATAAGGGTATTTATTAACTTAAACGTCTTTCTAAATATTCAATGTATTCTGCGGCTGCTTGCATCAGGTTACCTTCATAGCCGTCGTTATTTTCTTGTCCGGCTAATTTAGCTAATGCATAAGAAATTCGTTCACCTTCGAATTCACCAAGTCCACCATCACAAACTACTTGGTCAATTTCTTCGAGTTCATCTATTGAATGGGATTCCCAGAAGCACCAAAGAGAAGTATCACGGTCATAGATGCAAAGTTTCTCACCGGTAGACAACATCACTTCAACGATGCCACTAGACAGGTCGGCAGTTGTTGAAATACCAATTACCTTGATGATTGTTCCTTTCTTTAATTCAGGAAACTTGACTTTTAGTTCTTCATCTTCTTTAACAATTTTGAACCATTTACCGCGAGTTTCAGAAATATTCATATCAATATCCTCTATAAAAGTTGCGATGCGTGCGTTTCGCTTTGCGAAGCTGACGTTTAGTTGGTCGAACTGTAAATGGTTGTCCAGAGAAAAAATTTGGTTCAGTTTTAATCAACACATACCAATCGTGTTCGCCACTTTTTAATAAACGGTATAACAATTTAACTTGCATAATAATCTCTTCCCATCTCCATATCAATTAATTCATTTATTGAAGGTTCATCATAACATGTTTCTTCGTCGTTGTAAACCGTTTCGACGTCTGGCTCGACAGTCTCCCATCGAGCAGAATACCACGGTTTAACCCCGGAGTTTATTGAGCTCTTCATAATCAATCCAGGATTCTAGCCCTGACGGCAGGTCACATTCAATTTCCCAAAGAAGCTCTTCAATTTTCTGAAGACGATCTAATTCTTCAACAGGAATAGTAACCATTGATGGAGCTCTTGCTGCACTAATATCGTAAATCATATTTACCCCAGTTTAACCATGCAATCGCCGTATTTCCATTTAGAAATAGACTTTTCGCCATTAGAATAATAAACTTCGAGTTTAGCACGATTATTTTTAATTTGAATAACCTTGGCTGACATCAAAGTTCCATACCCATAGTAAACTGCAACTTCATCACCTACATATACAGCGTTTCCACGGTAGTCATGGATATAATCAGTTCCTTCAAGCATCATTTAAAATATTCTCGCAATTGGTCAAATCCACCAATATGACTTCCGTCAGGAGCAAACACCTGAGGCATAGTCAATCCAACATGTGTTTCACGTCCAAGCTTAGCCAGAAGCTCAGCAATTTTCTCATCATCGAATACACCTTTTTCTGGCATAACATTAATGAATTCGAACGGCTGTTTCTTAACAGTCAGCAATCGTTTCGCATTATCACAATAAATGCATTTATGAATAGTAGAGTCATACCCGTACACTTTAAACATTATTTTTCCTTTCATCGATTAAATATGCAATGCCAAATACAATACATGTAATAAAACCTGTGATACAGATAGAAACCAACAACACCGTACCAAAGAACCAAATCAAGTTATCTTTAGTAGTTTGTTTAATATCCATCTCACGAATTTCTATAGCTATCGTATCACCTTTATTCAGAAGCGTATAAAACGATGGTGATACATGCCTGTCAAAAACTCGTCCTTGCTCATCTTTATAGACTGCAATAAATTCTAATTTAGAATATTTTCCTGTAGATTGACCTGAGATTAATTCCACTACCTCCACAGGAATTACTTTAGTTTCCATGTAAGTATTCTGGCTGTTCCAAATGAACGGAATAATGGCAAAAACTAAAGCTGCAATAAAACAACGAAGGCTATATCTCATTATAATGTTCTCTCAAATTTGTGGAAGCATTTACGGCATTTCAATTTCAAGTTATCAGTAGTCCAGTTAACCAGTTGGACTTGGATAGTTCCACATTCCGGGCATGGATGTTTTGCTGCCGATTTGGCAGCATTTTCACGTCGTTCAACCATTTTCATGATTTCGTTCCATGCCGGAGGAACGAACTCTTCTTCATCATGGATTTTATCTCGCTGAACAAATTCAATCTTTGAACTATCGTCAATAAACTTAACCAAGCTGTGATTAGTGCTCATATCAATATCCTCTAAAAGACGTAGTTTCATTATAACACCTCAATGGCATTTCGTAAACCATCCGCTTTCGCATTCAGAGCTTTTAACGATTTAGTCTGTTCTGCAATCTGGGCTTCGACTTCTTTCAGACGAGATTTGAGATATTCGCGTTCTTCAGCCATGATATCAACCTTTTCTGCTTTAGGTTCTTTAATAGGCTTAAACACATTAGGGTTCTTCAGTTTAATTTTAATTCGAGAACTGAATAACATTGAACCGTTATCTTCGGTTTCGTCGAACATTTCAACAACATCCATAGTCTGTAACATCATGCGAAGTTTATAAGACAGAGAACGAATGATTTTGTTGTGCTTATTAATTTCTTCGGCTTTCATGGTACCGAGATTACGTGAGTAGTAATAAGGAACCTGGATATCAATTGATAATGATGCGTTACCATTACCGGTTGGTTTGAATACTGCAGTAACCCAATCTTTAACATGAACTTTATTTGTACGACCATCGCCACCTGTGAATAATTTACGAGAATGTTTAAAAAGCATATTCACTTGGTTATTGAATTCACAAGCAAATTTATCAGCAAATTTAGTTTCAGGAATGGTAGAGAACCAATCAGCCAAATGAGTCTTTTTAACATCATTAACAATAGTGAATTCAACCAAATCGGTTTTAGATGTCACAGATTTAATAAAGCTCGGCTTCATAAAGTTTTTAATGTTATCGCGAGCTACAGTAGAAGATAATAAACGAGAACGTTTGAACCATTGAAGCAGTGTCCCTAATGAATGAGAATACGCATTCTGGGTATCTTTACAGATATGATTTTCTTGGCCTGTGTATGTACCAAAATCTCGAAGAATACCACTTACTACATCTCGGTGTGGAACATCAAATCCTAGTGCACCAGAAGCGCGCTGAGCATGAACGTTAGCGATAAGACCGGCAAAGTATTCAATGTAATGTGAACGTGTCATAATATTTTCCTCTCGTTAAGATAGGTTCATTATACTCCAACCATCCTTGGTTGTAAACTGATTTATGATTTTAATGCATTCATTGCGTTAAAAAGTTTAGAATACTGCAACTGGAGATTCGTTACAACACTTTGAGCATCACGAAGCTTAGCTTGTGCTTTGTCAAGTTCAACAGACAGTTGGTCCATAGTGGCCTTGATTTGATTGTAATGGTAATCTTCGGCCGGAAGAAGGTCATTAGAAACATTTAGTTTTACTGCAGACAGTTTGCACACATTTGGCAAACCTTTAAACATTGATTTACCCGAAGTAGAATAAGCACTTAGGACTTCGGCCTGTTCAATTGGGGTCCCAGTAAGCGATGCTTCAAACAATGCATTTTCCTTTTTAAGATTTTGATAGTATTCAGAGTCTTTGTGCCACCATGGCGCAGGAACCTTTTTACCAATAGATACACGAGCCTGTATAGCGATATTGCCCTTATTCTTGATAGGGTCGATAATATTAAGCTCACGAGAATAAATTGCTTTAATCTGGTGGATATTATCACCTAACACTTCCAACGCTTGGTGGAATACACGAGCAACGTTATCATTCTTAGGATTATATGTAAGAGTGAACTCGTTCTCACTGATAACCATGATTTCTAACTTATCGTAAGTATATTTCAAATGTTTCATGTTAATTGCTTGAGGACGAATACGAGAAGCAATGGCCATCAGATTGTTAAGGTTATTTCGGAACTGTTTAGCGAAATATTGTCCTTCACCGCCGATACAAAAATTACGAAGTTTCTGTTTGGCTAATAAACGGCTGAACTCACCATTTTTAATGAACTCTTTAACGGGTGTGTTAGTAATGCATTCAAATTGAGTAAACATACGAGAATTAATCCCATAATATGAACAGATTTCCTCAATCTCTTCAGGAGTCTTTACAGGCATACGGATAGGATTAGGTCCTGGGGTATATGCGTTCGAGGTAAATTCTTTGATAAGTTCTCTACGTGTAATAGAAGCCATTTTATATTCCTCATGTTGAAAAATTTATTATACTCCAACCATCCTTGGTTGTACATTATTCCTTAAGAAGTTTTACTACCTGAATAAGATTAGCTCGTTCTGTTTTATTTTTACCGTTTAAGCCTGCCAATCGTGAGATTTCATCGTCAGTCTGTTGAATAGTTACATTAAGTTCGTTAATCAAAGCTTCAAAGTATTTGATTTGCTCAGCATGTTTTGATTCAAATTTCTGAACCAGAATAACGTCTTGGTTTAGTTCATCAATAAGGTCTTTAAGAGCATCTTCTTGGTTGATATCATATTCAACTTCTTTTATTTCTTCAACAAGCTCGTCTTTATATCTAACGTCTTTTAGTCCTGGTGCTGGTCCTGAAATCTCTTCTTTAAGAGTGCAAACATATCCAATACGATATCCAGTGCCGTCTCGCTTGATATCAACTTCGTCGATAAATCCACAATGTTTGAGGCCAGAGCCGATTAGGTCAAAATATCCTTGACGTCGTCCTTCAAACGTTACACGAACTACTAAGACGGTTTTACCTGCAACCTTTTGAAGCTCACATTTATAAAAGTCAGTTGAACCTGAATAACGTGGATGAGTTTTAAAGTTCATCTGACGATATATGCCCATTTGTAAACGTGCTGATACGGCCAGAAAACGTGTTTGGTTCTCGTTAAGATGAGCAACAATCCATTTCAAAGGCATTTTACCCTGTTCACGACCGAACAAATCAGTATGTCCTAAATTACGCAGGATATTGTTAGAGTTAATCATCGACAGAACGTTAAGTTTATTCAGCGCGCTGAAGATTCCATCAGCCATTGATTTTCCGTAACCTTTACACGCTTTAATAAGCGCTCGCGGTAGATTAGTATAGATTTCAGACGGCATATGAAAATCAAATTTACTAGTCAGTAATTGATGAACTTGGATAGCAATTTGCTCATAATTAAGTGCTCTGCGATCATTATGGTCTTTAAACCACACTTTAATCTGTGAAGCACATAAACCGTTAATTTCATGTTTTACCGCATCAGATGTAATGCTCATAACTATTTCCTCAGATTGAATTGGAACTCAAAACCATTATAACCCGTCCTTGGGTAAAGCGTTTATGCGTGAACCGACTTTAAACGTTCTTCAAATTTCCGAAGAGTACTAATACGTTCTGCTTTCTGTTTTGTATAGTTTGCAATACGTTCTGAAGTGAGAGCGTATCGTTCGTTTACTGTTTCTTTCATGAAGTCAGGGATTTCACGAGAAGCTTTAATTTCATCAAACTTATCGAGTACTGCCTGGTCTTCAGCGATTAAATTTTCGTACATCTCGATATCTTTCTTGATAAACTCGATATCTTCCTGGGTTACTTTGGATAAACGAGATGCTTTATCCTTTTTGTACTGCTCGTTAGTTTCACGAGACCAGAATAATGTACGTTTTTTGTTAGTGTTTTTGTAGACTTCCACAATTCCAACCGAATCGATGATAACAATCCAATTCCAGCGAGATTTGAAAATCTGACCTCCGTCCACGGTAATCTCGTTACCATAAGCAACGTCATTAAAGAACTTGCTTTGTGCTTCAGATTTAAATTTACCGTCGTTATAATTTACCAGGTTGAAAATATCTTTAGCGTTCATGTTTTACCTCCAGTAGTTGATAGGTCTATAATAACATAATCATAGACCTTGTAAACAACTAAAAGAAACTTTTTTCGGTATTTTTTCCACTGAACCAAACAGACTTCGGGATTTTTTGTAATTTTTCAGATTTAAGTTTCTCTTCCTGTTCTTTCTTATACACATCCTTATCGTACTGGAGCATCTCTATGGCATTCTTTTGCAAACGATCTAAGGTAATTAAGGCTTTAGTTTTTCCTTTCAAGGAAGAGTCCTGGCGAACCTCCTCACTATATTGCATTGTAGAACTAACCATACGATGAGCATAGAGTTCGACTGCGGCTTTAATTTTTTGCATAAAATCCATAACATATCCTCTTTGATTTGTACATCATTATTTTTAAATATTTCTATGCCCTCAGTAGGTTCCTGGTGTCCTTCTTTGAGGTAAGTCATATGATTATTCATCTTTATGGCTTTTGTTACCTCAGAACTTCCTATAAGCTTATTTCAGTAAAGTTACTTCAGAGATTTCCTCCCAGCCATCTTTATCAGTTGAAATAAAATCTGCTACATAAAGAGCCGTACGTAATGATACATTGCGAAGACGAGATACGTTAGCCTTCATCCAGGACAATGCTTTATACGTTTCTGCATCCGTCAGACCACGTTTCTGCATCATGTCAGTAGATAATATTACATCTTCAACTCGAACCATAATCTCTTCATTAGAGTGTACTCCAAGGTCGAGATACACTGAACGAGATACTAAAGCTTGAAGGTGTGGAGCAAGTTTCGAACCCCGTTCTAACTCTTTATCGATATCAACGTTTGTAATGAAAACGATAGTACCTTCAAACTCAAATTCTTTATCAATACCCTTATCCTCGAGATAAGATGACGCAGTGCTCCAGCAAACTTTGCGTTTATCACCAGTATCTAATGCTGCTTTAAGAAGGTTCAAGATATCCATATCCGAGAATACATCAACATCGTCGATTAAGAGAACGCTGTCTGCATCACGGTTGAGCCAAAGTTGTTCGTAAAGGCCAATACCAGAGATTTTACCATTAATGCTTTTGTATTTGATGAAACCATTATCATTAGCATTATTAAGTGCTTTATCCAGAGAATACGTCTTACCAATACCTGCTGCACCTGAAATAATGAGTGAACGAATTTTGCCATCAATAATGCCATTCGTCATCATGTTCATTACTTTAAAGCGTTTGTTGATACGAGTTTTCATATCTTCAGTGCTTTCAACAACTGCAACTGGTGATGTCTCAGCTCCTTCCATTACGATGTCTGATTTGAAGACCCATACTCCACGTTCAGAACCATCAATCATAATGAAAATTTTACCATCACCTAAGTGGGAACATTCAGGATTAAGCTTTGCCGGGAACCAGGTCTTTGTGGCGACATAAGAACCAGAGATTTCGTTATTACGATAGATACCTTTTTTGATTTGAACGTTGAACATTTTATTCTCCAATTTACTCATTTCGTTTCGATAGGTCTATAATAACATGTTTAAAGCAAAAGTAAACAATTATTTGCGACGAGATTTTTTGGTAAGAGGTTGAAAGAATACTGCTTTACCTGCCGGAGTTAAAGTGACTCGTAATGCATTACCGATTCCTAAGGATGCTTTAACTAGACCTTTAGCTTTCAGTTCACCGAATGCTTGACGTTGGTCTGCATCACGAGTGTTAACCATAAGACCTTTATCACCTGCTTCACGAATCATTTCTAACATTTTGGTTTTCATTTTGTTCTCCTCTTGTTTCGATAGGTCTATAATAACATATCCTAAAAGCATGTACACCACTTTTTAAAAATATTTTGACCCCCTAAAGGGCCCGAAGGCCCTTATCATTTATAGTATGAATTGTGGTTTTCTAAGTAGACTTGCTCAAGGAAGTCATCCCAGAAACTCATATCTACTTTTTGTTGCATACCATTCTTGGCAGCTTGTTCTGACGCATGTTCAACTTGGTCAACGATATCTTCTAGGAATTCTTGTACAGTTTTAAACGTATGTTTACCAAGCTTAACATCGAGAATAAATGGAGCATCCTGAAGTGGGTAAACCAGGTCGCCGGTTTTGTAAATTTCCAATAATTGAAGTCCACCACGACATGCATGACTCAATGCTTTCCAGTCAATACCTTCGTTAGCTTCAGCCTTACGAGCACGTTCGCCATAGTTCTCTTCCAGTTTAACCAGGATGGCATTGAACTCTTTATTGGTTAACGTATCTTGGAATTTACGGTCTAACAGATTATAGAATGTTTGCTTACCTGTTTTCTCGTTTTCGGTTTCAACCCACGAAGCAAATTCACCTACAGGCAGAACATTCTTCATATGTGATAAACGAATTACTGCACCATTATCAAAGTATTGTCCCCATTCGTTAGAACGTTTAAGGGCTTGACGAAGAACAGCCAGTCGAGAACCCTTGACACCGTATTTAGAAGCTTGCTTACGGACGTACCCTAAATAAGATTTCATGTTAGTGGTATAGAAACGAGACCTGTTATCTTGGATATACTTCCATACATCAGGCAAATCAGATTTAACTACTAGACTTGGTGGAGTGTGAAGCATATCTAATGCGACGGTTTCGCCATCTGCAGCTAGTTTAAAGAAATATTTGAGACTATACAACTCGTGGTCCACGTCGTCTTTTGTGTTCTTAGAAGATGTGTTATTCGTGTTCTTGCTCATGTGTTCTTTAACATTACCGGTCAAGATATCACGAGCGTGAGGGACATAAATTTCTTTAAAATCGACGTCAGATTCAGGAGTAGACGTTCCATAAAGGTGGCTACCAAAGTAGCCTTTCATAATTGTTTTCATCATTTAGCCTTATATTCAAGGGTAGGACAGACTTTTTCTTTACGAGCTTTAAGGTATTCGCCTATTAATGATTTCTTACGTTCAATAGGCTCAAGTCCATTTTTAATTCGTTCTTGGTTTTGTGCAATGAGCTCAACTTCTTTATAATACTTCCGCTCTCTGTATAAGTCGATTAGCCACGGTATGCCTAATACTAAAACTATAGAAATACCAACACATAACGCAATGAATAAAACACCTACACCAATTGAGGCCGGAACCAATGTCCATAAACTACTAAAGACAAAGAATTTAGTTAAAATTTCCTGGCCAATGATTGTGGCTGCTGCTAAAATCGCAAATCCAATAATCGAAACAAACAATACAGGGAGAAACGTTTTCCAAAAATAAGCACACAACGTTTTCGGGCGATTCCATGTACTATTGAATGCGGCATAAATTTTATAGTGCCAAGAGTTTTCATTGATAATCATAATAATTCCTTATTTCAAAGTCGGGATAATAGAATCAAGATAAGCTTTAAGAGCAACTGCTTCATCTTTGTCTAATGCAACGATATGTTGACGAAGGTCATCAATTTGACGAATAACTATGACATCACCATCTTCATAAGAAGGATTAACGCTCAGGACTGTTGTATAGTCAGGGTTGTCCGGATTTGTAATAAAAGCATTACGGCATTTAGCCCATTGAAGTTTGGCCTTTTTGGCTGTTTCAGATTCCACGAATTCTTTCACCTTAGTGACGAACGTTTTCCAATTATTAATAGAAAAACATTCGTCTTCAGTTTCGATATTAACCCCGCTATAAAGTCCGTGATAAAAACGAACTTGAAGGTCTTCATTAATGTTAATTACAGATGCATGGCCAGGTGGATTGAGTTTCAAAATCTTGTCTAGTTCCATAGGAAGAATAGTAACTGCATCATCTTCTTGTGTCAGAACGTAAGCATACCCGCGTTTTTCAATACATAAATCACCGAACAACTCTGTTGTTTCAATTACAGTTTTCATATTATTCACCAATTAAAGTTTCAACAAAATTCACCAAAGCATTCTGGCAAGCGTCAACCTGATTTTCGTAAAAGTCTCCGTTATCATTTACCGCATTATAAGCTACATCATTCAAATCTGAATCGGCTTCACGTAAGTCACGGATAAGGTCCATCAATTTATTAGCTTGTTCACGGGTCATTTTACCATACTCGCTTCAATAAGATTCACTATGCCGTTTACCATGTTATAAGTAAACATTGGATAATTGTATTGTACTACAACATAAGCGATAAGCAAAAGTTTCATTTTGTTCTCCGTTCGTTTTGATAGGACTACTATAACATAGTCCTATCAAGTTGTAAACTACCGATTGTGTTTTAAATGTTGATAAAGTTCTTCAACTTGTTTAGGGTCCAAAACAATTAAGTCATTTTCTTGACGAAGATAAATCCATCCCTTATCCCCAGGACCATTTTTACAAAACATCACCGTCGTCATATCGTCATCTTCAGCGCTTTCAGGTAAAAGTTCAAGTACACCGTCTTCAGATTTTCCAGTATAATCGTAAAGCATAATATCCTCACATAATCTCGTTAACATACATTTGCAATTCGGTGTGCGTATCAGCCATCTTTTTCATAGCTCTGTTAATGTCGATATCACCGTCTTCACACCCATGGGCATTTTCCCAATCAGATACAGCGTTAGCATACTCTTCAATCAAAAACATTAACTTAGAAATTTTTTCTTTACGTGACATAACGTTCTCCTCTAGTAAGTAAGGTCTACTATAACACAACCTGAGGAGAAGTAAACTGCTAAATGCAAAAAAGCCCCAACCTTTCGGAAGGGGCTAGTAAATTAGATAGATGTAGGCTCTAATTTTATTTTCATGAACTCGGCAAATTGTCTGGCAGTTTTTATGCCTTGTTCCTGACATTCAAATGCATCATCACAGGGGCTATTTTTGTAATGCTTTGCCATATACTTATAGAATTTTTCAGAATTCTCGACATTTTGAATTTCGAACAAAGTATATACGTTTTTAATCCCTGATTCCATAAAGTTATCAAAGTACGGGTCAACATATGCAGTACCAACAATAGGAGTCGTTGCTGCAAAAAACCCCAGCATCGCCACAATGGCTATCGCTCTTAAGGCCATATAGGCCTCCTGTTAATTTTGGCCAGTATTTATTTTTCGCCTTTGGACGGCCTTAACATCTGCGAGGTATTTTTCCAGCTTGCGCTTGCGTGTATAATCAGCTTTAGAACCAGTTTGACGGATATCCTCGTTTAAATGAGAAATAGAATGTCCTAATTCTCTTCGGATTTCATCCAATTGGGTTACAGTAAGATTACGAAGTTGTCTTTCGTTTAATTGCTGCATATATACCTCTTGGTTAGATATTAGTATTTATAACAACCCTGTCAAATCATTCCAATGCTTCCGGCATAATGACACATATCTATCGGTATCACCAATTTCAATTTGACTGCCATCTGTAATTGGAAGTCCGTCTTCCGTGACTCTAGCTACCATTGTGGCCTTTTTTCCACAATGGCAGACACCTTTAAGTTCAACAAGCTTATCGGCGATAGCCATTAATGCTTGAGAACCTTCAAATAGATTACCTTTAAAATCTGTTCGTAGTCCGTATGCCATTACCGGCACGTTGTATACATCAACAATACGACTAAGTTGATACACCTTTTCAGTAGTTAAGAACTGAGCTTCGTCAACAAATACACAGTGAATATCCTTTTGTGCTGCAGCCCATTTATAGAATTCAAAGATATCCATGTCTTTTGTAATTATATTGGCATCCTGACGAATACCAATACGAGAGACTATTTCACCTTTTGAATCACGAGTATCAATAGCCGGTTTAAGAACTAATACACCCATGCCACGTTCTTTATAGTTATGTGCGGCAGTAAGTAATGAAGCAGACTTACCTGCGTTCATTGCTGCATATGTAAAAATTAAACTAGCCATAAGAGTCCCTTATAGTGAATTCACATAGTCAATGAGTTCTTGTTCTTTCCTGTCAAATGATTCCATCAATGCTTGATATTCTTCGTCTGTCAAAGGAGCGTATTCATCGTACGCATTGGTGGCTGCTTGTTCATCCAATAGGTCATGGATAAGTTCGAACAGTTTAGTTTTCTCTTCTTTAGTCAATTTCATTTAGGTTCACCTTCTTTAACAAAATCTGGGTAAGGGTAAAATCCTGAGTAAAACCCTTCACCTTTATGATTGCTACAACCTTTGTTCGAACAGTAACACCAATAATCAAAATCACAAGCCATTTCGTCATTGCATAAAGCAAAAACTACAGGCCATTCGCATTTTTCGCATTTAGCACCTGTAAGAATTTTTGTTTGGCTCATAACCATGTCACCTTTAAGCAATATTCTTCTACATGTTGTTTACGGCCTTTCTTATCAATAAAGGTATATTCAACGAATGTTCCGATGTAGTCTTTATCTACATCATGTGGACTATTAATTGGACATTTAGTACGACAAATGCGTTCCCATTGACGAATAATTACTGTCTTATTCTTTGGGTCATATGGATGTGGATAGTGTATATTCATAACAATGGTTCCCAATCAACAATCACAATTTCTAGTTTAGTGGAATATGTATCTAAAATCTCTTCGATGACATCCCAGTTTCCACCACCGATACCTGCACCAATTCTTGGCATATAAATTACAGGCTTTGTTATCTTATTCTTTCCGAATTCATTTAATTCTATTATACAATTCATTAAAGCAGAGTACTCAAAATTAGGTCCCGGCTCAAACTGTGTATAAAGATTAAAGCAATAAGCTTTATGTGTCTTAAAATATTTTTCATAAACCGAATAAGTCCCGAGTTTAGACTCGTCTCCGAATTCGGTTTGAAGTTTATCGGCTTCTAAAATTTTTGGATAAGCCTTTGCTAATTGTCCTGCCACACCGGCGCCCATTGTATGAAAACAATTACACCCATGAGCGATATTATTACCTTTAGAAAACAGGGCGACGATATCGCCCTTGATATAGTTTTTAATCACTTGCTGCAAGTCCTCTAGTATAAGAGTCAACTAGACGGTCCACCATAGAATTGCATGCTGCCTTATCTTTAGGTTCCGCCACCGAGCATTCTAATATTTGCCATTTTTTATAGTATCTTTTAATTAAGGTAGACGCCTTGAACCTACTAGACGCCCCATCTTTTTCTCCGTCTTTATACGCATATAACAATTTTTGTGAAAAATCTACTTTACACTCTTGACTTTTACCACAATAATCAGACGCCGTTCTGTTTGTATACTCCGTTACATCAGTATATGTAGTATTAGCAAGAGCGTTAAATGAAACCAAGCCAACTATTAAAGCCAACATTTTGGTCATTCTTTTATTTCCAGTAGTTTATTTGATTTAAGGTAATTAGCCTTTTCTAGGACTTCAGAAGCATATTTACTTCCAGCACTTGTCTTCCATCCCGCATTGTATGAGGATATAGCTTTTCTTATATCCCCATTATGTATATTTAACCAATAAGAAAATTCGATATAAGCCCATCTGGTTGAATTAGACCGCTTAGATAGCATTTTCTTAATTTGGGCATCAGTCATATTATAACCAAGCTGGTTAATTCTTGCCCTCATTGTTGGTAGATAATTTTGGAACATTCCATACGCATGGTGACCTTTCTTATCTTTAAGATTAATACCAGCAGATGATTCCTGCCATAGTATTGCGGCCATTATGTATCCAAGTCCTTTCTTATGCATATTTTCATGCGTTTTAAATTTTCCGTCCTTAGAAAACTGTTCCCCAAACTGATAAGCATAATTCAAGTTATCGAGTTGGACATTACTAAAAGTATGCTCGGAGCTATGTGCTGATAATGAAAGAGCAAATAGACCAGCGAGTAGTGCTTTTCTCATGTTTACCTCTAGATTTTAATCACTGCTTTAGAAGCTTTTCCTGGTAGTCGTTTATTGTTAATAATAGCCATTCTGCATTGAAGAGTCTTCATTTTGAATGCCGGATTTTCGCGACAAACTGTAAGTCCTAACCAAAGATTTCCATCAGTTATTTCTAAACGGCCTGGGCGATATTCGACACCTTCGACAAAATCTTCATCAACATCTGGACGTGCCGGCATTGATAAAAATTCTGCAACTTCTTTAACATGATTTTTTACTTTACGAAATAATTCAAAAACGTAATTCTCATCTATTTCTCTCTGGATGGCACGATCTAAGAGATGTTGAGAATACTTGATATGAAAGCCTGGTAGTCCAAGAGACTTTGCAGCATCTTTTATACCGGCATTTATTTTGCGGAACTCCGTTTCAAAGATTCGACGGAGTTTATTACGGCGGATAAAAACGTCTGAATTGATAGTCATTTTGATTTCTCCTCTAGTTGACAGGTCTATAGTAACACAACTAGAGGAGAAGTAAACTACTCTTTGAAAGGAATTAACTTTTTAACTGCTTTAGATACTTCGTCACGAACCTGGTGGAAGTTCTTGAGCTGTTCAAGGCGTTGTTCGTAATACGCAATCTCATCTTCTTCAAGACAATCGTCAGCGTCTTCTTTCAGATATGCCTTGTACTCATTAAAGAGTGCCCATAGGCGATTCTCAAAGTCATCAAGGCTTTGAATTTTCTTGTGCTTCGGAACAAGGCCAAAAGGATTGCTTTCAGTTATGCGTCGAGATGCTTCATAATGAGTTCCAAAGCCTGATAGGATTTGAGCCATTAGTATTTTTCCTCTGGTTGAAATACCGCACGACAAGCCCACATACTAGCTTCCTTTAGGCGTTCTTTAGCACAGTTCAATTGGGACAAAGCCGTCAGAGCTTCAGGAGTATTTGCTGATAATGCTTCTTCTGCCGGGGCGTCTAGAATAAGTCCTAAACGAACTTCAGCATCTTTAATAGCGTTCACTTTACCGATTTTATCATCGGTATGCGGCTTGTAGCCTTTAATATCTTCAATCGACATAAGGAATTTCCTCATCTGTGGCAAGGTCATATTCGACCAATTGGATAGGCTCATTAATACCGTATCCACGTACAGTGATATCAGTTGTCGGATAGTTTCCAGTAATATCACCCATTCTAAATGCTTCAATGAATGATTGCTCGCCTGAGCAACTAAACCAGGCGGCAAAACATTTTAAAACATCTTCAGACCCTTCTATAATCAATTTAGCCATTATAGACTCTCGGTAAAGGTACGAGCGATAACGTCGCGCTGCTGTTCCGGAGTCAGAGAGTTAAAGCGAACTGCATAACCGGATACACGGATGGTCAGCTGCGGATATTTTTCTGGATGCTTAACTGCATCTTCCAGAGTTTCACGACGCAGAACGTTAACGTTCAGGTGTTGACCACCTTCAATTTTAACTTTAGGTTGATGTTCAATTTCAATTTCACGAGCATTCAAACCGTAGAAAATTTCTGGATCTACAATAGAGTCTTCTTTAAAAGTCTTAGAGACAATAATCCGGGCTTGAGTACCGTCTTCAAAATAAATAGTGCCTTTATGATCACCTTCAAGAATTTGATATGCTTTCATATAACCTCAATTAGAAAATAAATTTATCCAAGATTTTTCTTTAATCAAAAATGGGTCGGAATTAAACGCCATTAAACTTTGAGTGATTAATCCCTTAAATGGCCCATCAATAAATTCCATTTTGAAATGTGGAATACTAGTCATCAACCGTGCATTAGGAGCAGTACAAAGAACCTGCTGCCCTGCGAACGGGCCTTTAGTCAAACGGTATCGTTTAGGTTTAAAATGGTAAATCTCGTAATTTTCTACAAGAGCCCTTTTATTGCATACTGGGCTGTTATAACAATACTCAAAAACTTCAATAGTGGTCATCATTGCATTCCAATCACAAAAAATTGAGGACGAGCAATACCACCGATGCAATATTTGCTTTTGCAACAGTGTTGGACTGTTTTAATATGGATGTCGTAAATCTTATCCATATCAGGAGCTTTAATAGGCTCGTCAATTATATACAGAATACGAGAAAGCGTTAATCCACGGAATTTAGAACCTTCATTGCCAATAAAACTACGGACAGAATCAGTAAATAAACGGAATCGAATATCGTCGCTAGAATAACGAGAAAATTCTTTTTTAATGTTGCCAACAGAAATTTTAGCATAAGCTGAAGTATTAGAAAGAACAATAACTGTTCCACCGTCATACAGCCAATTAACAGCAAAATTAGTTACTGCGGTCGATTTACCTGATTGCCGGCCGCCGTCTAAACGAAGTGTACAGTACTGCTTGAGTACGTCTTCAAATGGTGGGGCATAACCGTTATTACAAATTTCTTCTACTCTAGCATCAGAATGGTGTGTAAAAGCATTCATCAGGGATAGATAAGGTCCGGTTAAAAATGTTCTCATTTAGTTTCTCTTAAGGTTGGGGCCGTTCCGTGGCACATGTTAGGTCCTTCGACTCGCTATGTAAACCCATTACCGCATTGCGCTCGACCTTATTACAGGTTGGAAAAGGTACATCACTCAGAGGACTCGACGTTCATGAGGAGAGGTTGCGTTTCCCTTTATTAGGCAAGAATTATACTCTAGGCTTTTGAGCTTGTTTGGTATTGGATTCCCATGCAGCTTTGGTAATTTTGTTAGCGGCATAACCAAAGGCATTAGATAGAACACCTTTAGAGTTGAATACATCCAATCCAATAAGTACACCGGCTGTGTTAAATTTAGGAGCAAAGTACGCATTAGTTTTAGAAAGAGCTTTTTTCAATTCATGGTCTTGAACCAAACCATCAAAAACGCCTTTACTATTTACTTTATATGTTACTTTTGGATTTTTACCTTCTTCGATAGCAGCTTTCTGTTCCGCAGATAATGTAACTTCAGTGATAAACTCTTGATACGTTTTCATTTTGTTCCTATTGTTTTAATTTATGTTATTCTTTAGGGAAGTTTTTAGAGTATGCATCATAAAGTTTATTACCGATGCGACGGAAGACTTTAGCTGCAAAACGGTTTTCAGGGTTTTTAATCATGATTTGCATCATGTAAGTTCCTGCATCCGAAAGAGCTTCTTCATAGTACCCATTAATTTCTTTAAGGGTCCTACGTTTACCACCAGGACCATCAACAGTAATTTTCCATTTACCTGTAGAAGTGCGGCTTGGTGGTTCAACTTGTTCAATCCAAATATAACCGCCTTCAACGCGTTGGTTGGCGGATTCTGCAATAAATTCTTTATACGTTTTCATTTTTGTTTCCTTGTTTGTTTTGATAGAGTAATTATACCATATTAATACTTAAGCGTAAACCGTTTAAGCTTTACCGCCAGAAATAATTCCGAAGTTGTTAAAATCGTATCCAATATCGTCAACATCTACTTTAGGGCTTGTTACAACATAAGCAATTTCACTACGTTTTGCATATGTGTTGATTTCTTTACCATCGCCACCTAAGAAAGAATACCCATTACGTTTTAATGAGCCAAAGTCTTCAGCATCACCAATGAAAGCTTTAACTTTAAATTTGAGGCCTTTGGCATCTGCTTCAAAGATAAATTCTTGATACATTTTCATTTTTCCTTAGTAAATTGATTTACCATAGTATTTGTACCAAGTCGGACGTTGAGCAATTTTTTCATCTAAGCGTGCTTGACTTATCGCAATGGACGCTTCGGACGGGACGTAATTATTACGAAATTCTACAGGAATGTCGGAAATATCCTGGACTGTCGTGTCCTTGATTTTGAAACCACGTTTCAAACATTCAGCGATTAGCTCGATTTGACGTAAACGTAAAAATTCGAGTTTGTCATAAAAGAATGTTACGTGACCTGTGCCTAAGATAAATGTTGGAGAGATTTTAAAATCTTTTACACGTTTACCGTTTTGGACATGTTTACGGACTGCACCGAATACACGAGGTAATTCACGATACTCAGCCATAAGATGTTGGTCGGTCAGTTCAGAAACAAGTGTTAAATTGATACGGGTCATAATTTCCTCCAAGTAGTTGATGAATGTATAGTATCAAAACTCTTGGAGGAAGTAAACACTATTTTTCTGAAGCGCCTGAAATATATTTTTCAAGACGTTGTTTCATCAGCGAACCGTTCTTAGCGATTTCTTCCGGTTTATCGCACATGCGCAACAATGCTTCAAGCTTAACGATATCACTGGTGCGCTCAAATTTGCGAGTATCTATCTTACTAGCAAGTTCAGAAATACGTGCTAATAGGCTTTCAGCTTCAACCAAAGCTGCACCTAGCTTAGTTGCAAATGTGTCAGTAGCTTCGCTAAGAATAGATTCTGATAAAAATTCACTATATGTTTTCATATATACGCTTTCCAAGTTCCTGTTTTAAATGTTGAGATTACGCGTTTCGCGCGATTAGGTGTCTGACGATACCATTTAGATTGGGCTAGATTTACTGCCGCTTCGTCCCAACGTTTCTGTTGAAGCATACGAAGAGAATTAGTAAAACCGGCGACGCCTGCTACACCCATTTGGAAGACCATATTGACCAATGCACATCGACGAACCGCATCTAAAGAATCATATACCGGTTTAAGTTTAGCATTACCCAAGATTCCGCGAACGGCTTTATCAACGTCTTCATTAAATAGCTTTTCAGCCTCATCAAGTGTAATTGTACCGTTGCATTTACGACCGATCATTCTGTCAAGTTCAGCTTTAGCTACGGCTAAAGACGGGTTCTTTGTTACTAAATGGCCTATGCCAATCGTCCAAAAGCCTTCAGTGTCTTTGTATAAAGTCAATCTAAGACCTTCGTCATTACGAAGCATTTCAAATATATTCATAATACCTCCCACGTTTATAGGAGGTATTTATTACTTATAGGAGGGTAGTGAGCACCTTATATAATGATTTGCCCATTACATATTCCCATTGAGAAGGTTTAATTAAAGCGAATGCATCAAATTCAGGAATCTGTCGTCCGTCTGGGAATGTATGATAGGAATTACAAACACTGTTTCTGAATTGCTCGTGCTCTACAGGGATGGTATATTGGAACAGATGAATATTCTTATTGTCTGAGTAATTATGTTCACCTAGGTCTTTCAGGAAGGCAGGGTCATATTGTGTAAACCCAGTTTCTTCTTCACATTCACGAATAGCGGCTTCAATAGGAGATTCGCCAGGTTCGACACGGCCTTTAGGAATATCCCACCGATGAGCTAAAGAACCTTTAGGACGAGAACCGGTTACACGCCCCATGAATAATTCTTTATCTTCGGTAAGGAAAATAATACCGGCTGATAGTTCTTTCACTTTATTTTTCTTACTCATCATCTCGGTCCCACGATTTGGCCATTAATTCGGACATAAATTCTTCAATGCGCGTTTCTTTAGATGGACTTTCACTATTAGAGACCGCAAGTTTGTAATCTGCAATAGGACAGAACATATCAAGGTCCATATTAAGGTCGTCTTTGATTTTTTCTTCTGACACATCTTTATCGTATGTGTACAGATAACTATCACATGATTCTGATTTAATGTAAATTGCTATACTCATCTCAAATTCCTGCATTCGGTAATAAAACGTTCAACTTCATTATTCTTGGCTTTTATCTTGTCTTTATGTTCTTGTAAACTACTTTTAATAAGATTAATAATGATGGCGGCGGTACCGCCGCCAATGATGCCACCAACAACACTTATGATACTAGATGCTAATAAGATAGCAATAATATCAACAAAACCGAAAGAACTAACCTTAGTACTAAAAAACCACACTGACGGTACAAATATAATCCATCCTGTTATCCATTGGCACTTATTGAAAAACTTTTCAAGCTCAGCTTGAGTTGTTCGTATTACTTCATCGATAGGTTGATATCCATTAATGTATCTGTTCACGATAATACCTGCTGGCTGGTCGATTTTAAATGCTTGACAATGGTGTTTCACTAAGTAGGATGGACATCCTGTCCAATCTACTGAATAGTATGAAATACCTTCGTCACCATCGTCCATGTTTGTCCAGTGAATTTTATGTATCATTACCAGCCTTCCATAGGGAATTCCAGATAAACTTGAGCATTGACACGAATTTCATTGGTAATCTTTTTAACTCGGTCTGTATTACGAGATACACGTCCGAACCAACGCCATCCATTACTAATTGCACGAGAACCAGTGTGCCATGTTTGCCAATCAAACTGAAGAAGAGTACGGTCTGGAGCTTCCCATTTCTCTAGTTCGCCTTTTTCGATTTTTTCGAGGACTTCTTTGTGCCACTGGCGATAGATAAGTTCGCCATCAGGAATCTGACTGAACTCTGCAGTTCCTGTTGCAAAATGAGTAGGACACACATCAGCGTTAACAAGACCAAGAATATGTTCAGAATGGTAACGAGGGTTGTCATAGTCAGGTTGTCCTGCGGTAATAAAATGTTGTCCCGTTGGAATATCAGGACGAGGAACATCATCATGATGATATCCAGGAATAGCAGGATACCAACCTGGCATCAGCATATGCACGCGAGAATCAAATACAACTTGGTCGGTATTCCAATCATCAGGCAAGTTCATAATGAAAGAGCGAGTAATAGGGCCACCATTATTATAAGCAAATTCTAAACTACAGTTAAAGAACATCGGTTCGTTCTTGATTTTATCATTAGAAATGCTACCGGCAAAACCACCTACTGCACGAGCTTGACTATTAAACACTTTAGAACTATTCATATTATTTTCCTCGACACTCTTTAATGAAATTTTCTAGATTGGTAGATTCAATAGCTTTTTTACGAGCTTCTGCGTGTTCTTCTTCGGACAATTTACGTTTATAATTGGCCCAGACATTATGGTCTAAACCGGTCGTGGCATATAATATCAAAGCTCCGACGAATAATAAAAACGGTGATAAAAATATACAACCAGGAACACCATCCATACTGTAAGCCTTTTGTAATACTGCAACAGAAAGAACTGCGTAAAAAAGCGATGCAAATATTGTAAAAAGACCGATTCGGTTGGTTTCGCCTAATTTCATAATATTCTCCTCATGTTTTAATAGGACTACTATAACATAGCCCTATAATTGTGTAAACAGTTTTTGTGAAGTTATTTGAAAGGTTTTACCATATGGAAATTTTGTTTGAAACGTTTGACGTAATCGTCATGTCCTAAGCTTTGGTACATACTTACTACTTTGCTGTAGTTTTCCCAGGCATACTCACGGAACCAACCAGAGGTGATGCTTGTACAGACTTTTTCCAATGCCATCATAAAACTGGCTTCAGGGTTAATTTTAAAGTCATTAGGAATTTGAGAACGTTCTAATGCTAGTACACATGATTCTTCGTATACACCGGCCAATTTGACCATTTCTGGTAATGATTCGAACTTCTCGCGTGAGGTCATGACTTCAGAACCGTCTTTCATGTAAAACGTATAAGCCGGACGGTCTGTTAGTGCAATGGCTTCATGAATAGTATCATGGTCATATGTATAGATGTCATCTTTAAAGAACGCACTTTTAGAAGTGTCAAGAACTGGGTGAGCATAGTTCAAAGTTTCTTTCTGGCGTTTCAGCATAATTTCAGTAAGTTCATCGTTCAGTGTAACACCTTTACCACGAAGATACTGAATATGGTTCATAGTCTTTAAAAAGAATGGATTATTTTTCTTGAAACGATGAGACATTTTAATTGCAAGACATATCTCAGGAGTTGCCCAGTAAAACCCGTTCAAACGGTCTTTAGTCAAATTTTTCTTGGCGTATTTTAAAAGGTCATAAGAAGACGTGAAATCTTCAGGAGTGAGTTCACCAACTAATTCACGGACATTAGTGATTGCCGGAACAATATATGCTTCAAAATGAGTTTCGCGTCCATTATGGAAGCATTTGAAAACTTGGACATCAGGGTTATCTTGGTGGACATATACACCCATCATTTGATTTTTGAATGCATTCCAAGAACCTTGGTCCGCAATAAAGTCCCAATCGCTATTTTTGATAGTGCTAGAATCAATAAGGCCGTGGTAGTGAAGTGCACGAGAACCAATAACTAACATCATAATATTTTCCTCGGATTAATTCATCAACTTAAATTTCACGACATGCGATATTATATTCATCCCAGAGGTCATCGTGTGAAGCCTCTACCAATGGAACGATTGTACCGTTTATGTCTTCATTATAAGGGCAAATTGTACAGTGCGCATCTTCGAATCGGATGCCTTTGTGTTCAGATTTTTTATAACGCATATCGAATATCTTTGCAAACTTTTCACGAGTAATAGTTTTAGCAACTACTTCGGTTCCAATACTTTCGTAATAAATCATTGTGGACTCCATTTGTTTTGATAGGACTACTATAACATAGCCCTATTTTGTTGTAAACTGTTTTAGCAAGAATAACTAGATGATACCCAGCCTTGAACAGTAATACTATTATTTGATAACGAGATCGCGTCCTGGAGATTCAGACCTGCGTTATCTTCAATCCATAATGTAACTTCTTCGCGTTCTTCTGTTGCAATTTGGAACAGGTTTTCTAGAGCAGCTACTGCGGTACGTACAGCACAATCTAATTCACGAGACATATTGTTTCCTTAGCAAGTGTGAGAAGATGCAACCCAACCACCAGTTTCGAGGCTCAGGTTATAGTCGTATTGGTAAACGTCGGCCCATTCAGCATAGCCGTTTTTTGTACAACGTTCAAGATCGGCTTTAAGATGTCCTGGCGAATGATAGGTTCCACCCATACCATAAGCTGGATACAAGTCGAATGTTGTGTTTTGTTTATCAGCAATTTCTTTGGCAGCCTCAATAGCTGCATAGATTTTTGCTACAGCTTCAGCCAGCTCGGTTTGTTCTTTAGACATAATGATTCCTTAGCACAACGCAGAAGACGAAACCCAAGCACCTTCAGTAATAACGTAACCATTACCTTCACGCTTAACGTCACCACCATTATTTTCAATTTCATTTTTCATCCACTGAGATACGATTTCACCCTTAGGATAATAAGTACGACCGCTGCCATAATCACCTACAGAAAATGATACGGCATATTGGTCCGCGATCTTTGTTGCTTCTTCTTCGATACGTTCAGCTTGATTCAGAAGTTTATAAATTGCATCTGAAGCGGATTTGGCATCATTAAACTCTGGTACTTTAATTTCAATAATCTTACTCATTTTCTACATTCCTTAATAAAGTTTTCGATTGTTTCATTTTCACGTCTAGCTAGGAGTTCATTATAACTAATCATTTGAGAAGCGTAAACAGCATAAATTCAGTTCAGGCTTTTGCATCTTATTTCCTTAACGAATTCCATAGCTTCTTCATATTCATACTTTTTAACAGCTTCATCATACTGAGCTTGGGCTTTTGCGCACTGAACTTTCCATTCTCTTAATCTGGCTCTGTGATGACGGCCTTGGTGCCAATATCCTGCCCAATTAATAGGCATTAATAAAAACGGTACAATAAGTGGTGCGACGAACATTAATGAAAACGCTGCATCAGACGATATAACTTTATTGGAATCTAAAATAGCTCCTATAATCATAAAGATTAAAAATGCTAAAGCTAAAATAGGGCCAAATAGTACTTCGTTTGGGATTAATTTACGTTTGTATTCGTATGCCCAGGGTTTAATTGGCATGTACAGGGTTGGCTTTGACATATTCTCTACATTCCATAATAAATTGCTCAAGGATTAAATTGTTAGTGAAATTAGGACTAACAACCATAGTTTCATAAAGCGCATCAATAGCACTTAAAGCATCAACTCTTTTAAGCAAAGGCTTGCCTTCATACATAGTTTCAGAATCGACGATTAACGTAAAGTAATATTTTTTATTATCGACTAGAACTTCTGTGTCGATATAAAACATATTAGACCTCAGAAGCTTATCTCTAAAACCATAATAATCTTCTGAACGTTCGCTGATATATTCACATTCAGTGTTTAAACAACAAACAGACCACGTAGGAGCAACGAAATCAGTGAATCTAATATCATGGTCTGCAACTAGTTTAGCAATAGCTCCGATATCATGAATCATAATACCTGGGGCTAATAAAGATTTTCTGCTATGGCTAGCCGTTTTCTCAGTGGTCTCATAAGAAGCTGACCAGTACCATTTACGTCCGGTTGCAACATATCGTAATGAATCAACTAAAGACGTAGGTGGATTTACCTTATCTCGGAACTCTTCGAACATTGAGTCAATATCATTATTTTGGTTTCGCATGTTAACTCCTTTATTATCCAAAAGGAGGACCGGAGTCCTCCGTATTATTTTATTTCAAAGAGTTAATATATTCTTGTACATCAGCAGAAGTGGTTTCGACACCGGCTGGAGTGCCATTGAACGTTTCAACACGAGTCAGAGTGTCTTCGATATCAACCTTAGTCAGTGCAGCGATTTCAATTACATCATCAGCCGTAGAGATACCAAGGGCATTGGCTGCTCGAGTTTCACGAATGTATTCGAGTTTGATTGCCAGGTTCTGACGAGCATCATCAAGTTCAACCACCTTACGAGCAATTTCAATTCGCATAGCGGCATACCCGTCAGCTTTTGTATTAAGTTGTTCGGCAGTTCGACGATACAGAAGACCAAGCTTAGCATGCATGGTAACATCTTGTCCTTCGGCCAAGAGCTTACGAATTTCACGTTCCTTAGAAGCGGCTTGCTTATTCTTTTCAATAACAAGTTCGCGAATACGTTTTTCTTCATTAATAGATTTAACAGAAGCCGTTTTTAGTTCTTTGATTTGGGTAATCAACTTATCTGCAGCTGCGTTATACTGTTCTTCGACAGTCAGATTTTTAGCCATAGCAGTACCCAGTTTAGTGCGGATGAATTCGACAAGTTTCTTCAGTGTGTTCATATTATTACCTTTCAATTGGTGGTTTATTATCCAACGAGAGCATTATACTCTGCTCTCAAGAGTTTGTAAATTATTTTTTAATCAAATTGACATAAAACTTGGCGTCTTCGGGGTGCATGCCTTCGCAGTATTCTTCAACCATGAACTTCTTAACAGCTTCATAAGGACCACTCAGATTAAGCTCAGTTGTCCAGAACTTAGAATCTTGGACTGAATCGATATGAACTTCAGGGTGTCGGTTGCGAATAACTTCTTCGGTGTATTCATAATCAACGACATCAATACTAACTTTAGCCATTTTGTTTTCCTCTTGATTTGATGTGATTACTATAACATAAACTTACTTAGATGTAAATTATTTCAACGTCACCTTTAGCTGCTTTATAACCTTCAGCCCAAGATACAACAGAGTTTTTATCCGAGGATTCAAATTCAGGCATTGGACTTTCACCAATATTCACACAGTATGTTTCTTCATTTTCATCGAACCAAATAATTAAAGTAGTCATTTTGTTTACTCCTCTGTAGTTGATAAGTCTATAGTATCACCATCCTTGGTGCTTGTACATCATTATTTTTAATTTTTCCAACTTAACAACTTGTAGTGTCCTTCATTCATACGTGGTTTATCCCAAGAAATACTAATATATGATTCGCTGTCAATAGAAGTCGCCGGGTTTTTCTCCACCGTAAGACCTTCACTTTCCAGCCATTCAATAGTATTTGCGCATAAATCTGAAGAACACCTCATCGGAAACCGGCAAGATTTTTCACCTTTAGATGCAGCGTTATACATCTTTTCTAAAATACGCTTTTGCACGTTTTTAAAAATAGTTTCAGCGGATTCTTCGGATTTTTTATTCAGTTCAGTATAAAGACTCATAACATTTTCCTCATGTTTTTATAGGTCTATAGTAACACATCTAGGGAAGAAGTAAACAACTTTTTCAGTAAGTTATAGACCCCCTAATGGGGACCGAAGTCCCCATTCTTTACTTACGAGTTTTTGCATACTGAGCAGCGTCAGCAGCCAAACGACCTGCCTGACGAAGTTTTTCTTTAATCTCATCGTGAAGTGGTTGAGTGTACTTCAAACCTTCGATAGTCAAATAAAGACGATAAAGGTCTGGGGTATCAAGGTTGTTGATATGTTGGCCATTACGAAGACTATTGAATTCACGAACGAGCGAAGATGTATCGGATTCAATATCGCGAACAAGCGAAGATAGTTGTTTATATTTTTTTTCCAGGCTAGAAGTATCAAACTTAAGAGCAGGAGCTTTAGGAGTTGCTTTTACTTCAGGCTTAGGCTCAGGTTTTGCTATTGCTTTAGGGGTCGCAGGTTTAGGAATGGTAGAAGCAGGTTTTACTTTAGGCGAACCCGATTTAGCAGAAACACCACCACTAACAATATCTTTGAATGCTTTAGAAGCTCTGTAATATTCTTTTTGGCTGGAAGTGTCGATACCGTACATGGCTTGAACGTTTTTGAAAAACTCTGTACTAGTTTTTGTACCAGAAATAGCATCGTAAGCAGCTTGCCATTTCTCTTTTGTCATACGTACACCGGCTTCGGTGATTACTTCCGTTTCGGCTAAAAATTCATTAAAAGTATACATTGAGGGTCCTTAGAAAGTAGGTTTATTGTTTACTATATTTATACAAAAAAGCCCCAACCTTTCGGAAGGGGCTTTATACCTTGTCGGGGTTCCACCTACTAGGTAAGTGTTTGTACGAAACGCCGGGATTTGAACCCGGTTATTAAGTAGTTGACGCTACTCAATATTTTTAAAAGGCCATATCTCGACCATATCCGAACGTTCCGTCAAAAACGCTACTCGGCTTACGGCAAAGATATTTCCTCGAATCGTTAATTCTGTGCGCCGTTTCTGCTGTGATGTAAGGGGATATTAACAAATCATAAAGATTTATTAAGACCAGTCCTTACTCAGGGAACATCAGTCCGACGACTTGCCGGTAGCGACCCGGCTTCTTATTTTGACATATCATCAATTTGTTCTCTACGTCTACGCCATAGATTAATTACTTCATCAACACATTCGGCGTTTGATATATGACGGCAATAATATAATGATTCGCGTTTCTGGAACCGATGTTGCAATGGGATTTCGTTTAAAAGGTCTTTACGATCAAAGTATTCAAAACTAGTTAACCCGGAACGGTTTTTAAGAAACTTCCAATGGCCAAATTCATTTTGGAAATAAACGTAATCAGCGTGTTGATATAACGAATTAACCAACCGGTCGGAAATAACTGTATCATGTTCGTTAAAATAAAACGTTAAATCATGAACTACCAGATAGATATTGCCTTTCATATTTTCCTCATTTAAAGTTGGTCGAGACAGAAGGATTCTAACCTTCAACCTACGGATTAGAAGTCCGTTGCTCTATACAATTGAGCTATGCCTCGAATATATGACCCAGACCAGATTCGAACTGGTAACCTTTCCCTTATGAGGGGACTGCTGCTAACCATTGAGCTACAGGGCCTAAATAACTTTCTATTATGAAAGGCACTTTAGAGTGCCTTTGGTAATAGAGGGTATGAATTAATAATAACACATAATTCTTAAAGCAAATCAATCATTTTAACAGTCGGCAAAACGATTTCTTCTTCAATATAAGCAAATTCAACACATTCAACTACACGCAAGAAATCATAATCATAATATTCAGAAGCATGGCCAAGAATATCAGTGAGACCTTCTGATACCAAATATCCATTCTCACGGAACAGGTCAAATACACGCGATTCGTCTTCTTCAGATTTATTACCAAGGTCGACTTCAATATCAAAGACCTTTTTAATGAATTCTGGATAAAGCTGGTCTGAGAACAGTCCTTCAACCAAGTATTCATAGATTAAAAGCGAGCAATCACTGAATGGTGTATTACCACAGTAACGTTCAGCTTTAGTGCTAGAATGACGACTCTTAAATTTCTTCAAAAGATATTTAAACTGTTGGAGCTCATGCTCTTCCACTTCAAACAATGTTTTGGTTTTATAGTTGTCACCATCATTTTCATAGGTAGTGACATCAATTACGTAACCCTTAGGAATTGTACTGCCTAAACAAATATTCATTTACTCACCGTACCATATTAATGTAATTATATTCAATGCAACGTAATTTCAAAGGATTCTTGAAAATATCATATTCAAGAGGGCCTTTTTCTGTTTCAATAAAGAAATCAAAGTTAACTGTGTTAAATTTATCATCTTCACAAAGTAATTTAACCTGTGAAGACGAACGGTCGATGTAAACCTTTTCAACTTCAAAATTAGTCAAAATACCATAGTCATCGACCAGTGCTTTAGCTGCACGTTGATCACTTTCATATCCATTCTCGACAGATTTTACTTTAGCATAAAGAATCATGAATGTTCCACCATTTCAAAGGTATGAGCATCAACAATATGATACCAGTCAAAATTTTCTTCTGCGTTTTTATAAATTTCGCGAAGAACCTCAACAGTTTTTCCTGTAGCAACAAGGTCGTCAATACCGCCAAGAGGATAACAGTCATAACCAGCAAACAGAAGGAAATTAATAGTTTCTGTAGGTTCTGGATGCAGAACACCGTTATCGTCTACCACTTCAAAGAAAGTGTAAGAAGGAGTACAAGTTTTAATCCAAGCCCATGCTTGGGCCGCTGAATCAAATGGTCTGCGTATCAAACGACAATCAGGGTCTTTAGAAGGATTTGCTTCAAAATCTGCATATACATGATATTTCATTTACTCACCTTTTGCAATTTTATCCATAACAATAGCGATTAAACCGATTAGAAATGCTACTACCAATGAGATAGAGTTTTCAGTTGTTGTCAGTAGTCCACAAATGAATCCTACAAACATCGAAAAACTAAAAGCCATTGAAGCAATTACTACAGCAACATTACGAATCAGTTCAGCGCGTTTCATTTTATTTCTCCATTTACTCATTTGATTTGATAGGACTACTATAACATAGTCCTATCGTGTTGTAAACTACTTACAGAAGAGTTTTTGCAATAATTTTAAGCTGAGCTACAGAAATATGCTTAGCTTTAAACAGTGCAGTCTCTTCAGCCGGAGAGATAACAATAGTAGCGCCATCTTTCTTAGCAGACCATCCATCCCCTAAGTAAACAGTACCTTTTACTTCTTCACCGTCAACCAGACTAATCATTGGTTTACCCTCACGTCCTTTATTTGTTTTAATAACTTCAGAAGTAAGGGATGCTTCGGTCAGAGTAGAAACGTTAGCAACAGGTGATATAAATTCTTTATAGGTTTTCATTTTATTTCCTTGAGGCTGTTTATTTGATAGGATGATAGTAACACACCATCATCCTTATGTAAACTGTTTTGTGAAAATTATTTTAGATCTTCGGCCCAATCTAGTTTTAAGGGTTCTTTGTATTCACGGTCGAGAATAACCGGAATAGCTACATCACCACTGAATGATAGTTGGCCCACGTTATATGATAACGTTATATGTGGAGTGTAGTCGTCGAAATCATGAGTAGCACCTAAAGCTCGTGCGTACTGATGACGACATCTAAGATATTCGGAATCAAGAACTAAAACCAGTACAGCGCCGTCATCGGTTTTCCATACCTCAAGGTGTCCTGATTTGGCAACAGAATAACTACCACTAGATGTAGTATATGGTATGTTTACACGCGAATAACAAATTGTTGAATGAAGCTTTTCACGTGGTACTGGATTAGGAATTCTTAATTTGCGCTGGAGGTCTTCCAGCGCATCAAGTGTTAATTCCGAAAATTTAGCTGCGACGTAGAGGCCTTGTGAAAAGTCCTCAAATTTCATTATTCTTCTTCTGTGGTTTCAGCTTTAACAAGTTCACGTACTGCTTCTACCAGGTCTTCCAGTTTAACAGATTCACTTGTAATACCGACCAGTTGAGCAATCTGGGCTAGGGTATTCTGAAGAAGTTTAGAATCGTCAGAAATACGAGCGGCGGCATCTTGTGTATCAAGAATACGAGATTTCAGAATTACGATTTCAGACTGCAGTTTTTCAATAGTTTCAGTGGACATTTTATTACCTTAAGATTTTTTCAATTTTAGAATAAAGCTCTTCTAAAGAGCCGTCGTTTGTAATAACTAAGTCGCCTTCTTCAATAGGCAACCCAGCTTCTGTAATATGTTTATCAGTGGATTCCGTACCAGAGCGAACCACATGAATAACTGTAGCACCCATCGCTCTAGCGGTTTCCATTTCATGGACTTGGCGTGTATCGGTCACAACGTAGTAATCGAAATCACTTCCAATATAATCCATATAGTTTAATGCAAAAAGCTTAACCCAATACATACGGTCAAATAAATTAACGACAACATCCGTACCGAGGGCTTGCATAAGACGGCGGATTGACCACGTGTCGTTGATATTATTTATAGCTTCACGCAGGGCTTCGTACGGTTTAATATCTAGATATGAGTATCCACCTTCTAGTGATGATAATACGTTAACACCATTAATTGGCAGGTATTGTCGTTGTAAATAAATTAGCGTTTCTTCCATTAATTCAATAACATCCAATTTATTGAGATTTAATGGTGTTTCACGGTCGTATCCAATGCCTTCAAAGTATTCATATTTCAACTCGGTGAATACATCCGGGTTTTCGGCATGTTTACGCTCCCAAGCTATTGCTAGAGCGTCTTTAATTGGATATGCTAATTGATATTTTATGGATTTAAAGTTTGAATTGATGTAATCAGCAGTAGTGTCTTTACCACTACGTTTGATGCCGCTTAAAAAGATTAGCTCCATAGGTTTTTCCTCATATAATTTATGAACGATTATAACATATGGAGCTAGAAGCGATTAGCGCAAGGAAGGGTGTCTAGAAATGGATTTAGATTCGGCAGCTTGACGTGGTTGTTGAGATACAATGACTTCACCGTCTTTTTCTATCGTCATATACGCGTAATGAATAGTTGCTACACAAGTAACGGCAGGGTCAGAGTCTTCAGTGTAACTAAATTCAATTTCACTCAAATCGGAAATCCATGGTTTATAGAAATTTGCCGTCAAAACTACTTCGGTCTTATTGTTGTTTAAAATGTGCAAAGTAACAAACTCAGGACCATCGGAGTGTGCAGTATTATACCCGGTTATATAGTTATTAGTGCTGAGCATCCATTTATACATGTTCATCCAGGACGTCATGTCTTCATCAACTATAAATCGTACAACAAAAGGGTCATATTCAAATGTGGTGCCTGCACGCATTGCACGCCCTAGCCCCATTGTGCCTGTCACAGTTTCAACAACAGGAATTCTCACACCTGGCAGTGGAGCCGTTTGGGCATTGAGCACAAAACCTGAAGTTCGTGTACTATCCGGGATATCCACAACAAAGTTTGTTATATTTGTTTGGTTAAAAATCTGTCTCGTTGGACGAGTCATAAGCACCTCAAAAACGCTTTAATAAAAATGCAGTATAATGGTTTTAGGTCTCTTCCATTAATCTGGTTCAACAGAATATCAGAAGAACGGAAGAGAATAGAATTAAGATTTCCAAACAGTATTCGCAGAGAAACGTTTTCCTTTTGACATAAACTGCTGAGTAGGTAACATGATTATGTTAGCCCAGTCTTTAGGAGCTATTTCTGTTATTGTTCCTCTAATGTGGCCTGGCAGGTATGCTTTAATCATTTTGTCAGCACCTTGAAATCCTTTCACCTTGCTCCAGTCTATCTTCAACTTTGTGTTATTAGTAATAGTAGTTGTGCTAGCATATTGCTTCAGCAATTCTTCAAGAAACTGTTGACGTGCTTTAGGTGGGATATAGTGCAAGTTTAACCCATACATCAAATTATGTTTACCTAATCCTAAATAAATAATCAAAGGATATCTGTCCCAATACGGCAGAGTATCTTTATGTTTAGCATCATACACGTAAGTATAAATTTTGCCTGGCGTAGGCTTGACTACTTTATGACCTTTTACACTTTTCTTAATTGTTTCAACAAACCACTTAGATGATTTGTTGTTTACTGCTGCGCCTTCATTTCTAATCTTTTCTCGTATTGAACTGCGAAACGAGTTTATCATCAGAAGTTGACGTTCTTGCTTATTGAGTTTATTTTTAGGTTTAGATTCAAGCGTTTCAATTTTCTGTGCAGTCTTAATAGATGATGCATATCTAGACATTGCAGATGTAAACGACGAGTATTTTATTCCTTTTGATTCTGCAAATGCTTTTGCAGTGATTCCTTTCTCTTTAGCTTTCTTGTATTCTAATCCTATCTCAATCCATTTTCTTTCATTCATAGACTGAGCAATCTTAGGGGCTTGTACGCCTTCAGATATAATTTGGAATATGCTCATAATTACCCCTTGTATCCGAGTTTCCTAAGTCCGTCTTCGGTTAGAACTCGAAATTTTATATTTCTTTTTTCTGCGACAGCGGAAGCAGCTTTCCATTTATCACAGTTCACAGACCACGTGTAGATTTCATTCATATAACGTTTCTTTGCTGCAGTCGTAAGATTTGCAGGCTTAATAGGTGGTTGAGTTTCTTTCTTTGGTTTTATTTCTACAAAGAACTCTTGACCTGATGCATCTTTCATCCATATATCCATAAAGTATCTACGTTTTTTACCTTCTGCGTTACAGAAATATGGAATTACTGCTGTTTCGCTGCCCCATGCAATAATTTCTGGATTTTTATCTAACCATTCGAAAAAGAATTTTTCCCAGTTTGAACGATACGTTATTTTGGTGTGGTCTCCACGGTATTTTTTTAAATTTTTTGGGACCCATTTACCAGAGTAGGCCATGTTGTCCTCCTTATAAATAGTATTATTATTTATACCAATTTCATATTGGAAGGAGACTATCTTGTTATTTACATTCTTCGACCCAATAGGATATAGTGCTAAAACAGTTAATAAGAATGCACCTACTATTCCTATGACAGACATATTTCGTAACTATAAAGAGTACTTTAAGCGTGTTGCTGCCAATTATAGATTACGTTCTTATTATATTAAAGGCTCTCCGCGTCCTGAAGAACTAGCAAACATAATTTATGGAAACCCTCAATTATACTGGGTCCTTTTGATGTGTAATGATAACTATGATCCGTATTATGGTTGGATTACATCTCAGGAAGCAGCGTATCAAGCTTCTATTCAGAAATATGCAAATGCCGGCGGAGACCAAATTCTTTATCATATTAACGAAAAACGCGAGAAATTTTATAACTTAGTTTCATATCCAGATGAGCCATTAGTATGGTATGATAAAGGCGATAAAGCTCGTAAGTATCCACAATATAAAGGACCTTTAGCTGCAGTAGATACTTATGAAGCGGCAGTATTAGATAATGAAAAACTTCGTAAAATAAAAATTGTTGCAAAAGAAGATATAAACTCGTTTATCACAGATTTGATTCGTGAGATGGAGATTGCATAATGGAAATGATTAGCAGTAGCCTTAATTGGTTCGTGGGTGTTGTCGAGGACAGAATGGACCCATTAAAACAAGGGCGAGTTCGAGTTCGAGTCGTCGGTCTTCATCCGGCACAGAGAGCACAAGGTGATGTACAAGGTATTCCTACAGAAAAACTTCCATGGATGACTGTTATTCAACCTATTACGTCTGCGTCAATGTCAGGTATCGGTGGTTCTGTTACAGGTCCTGTTGAAGGAACTCGAGTATATGGTCATTTCTTAGACAAATGGAAAACAAATGGTATTGTACTCGGTACGTATGGCGGAATTGTACGTGAAAAGCCTAATAGACTCGAAGGTTTTTCAGACCCGACAGGCCAGTATCCGCGACGTTTAGGTAATGATACGAACGTATTAAACCAAGGTGGTGAAGCTGGTTATTATTCGAACTCTAACGTAATTCAAGATAACAACTTGGATTATGGTATAAACCCAGACGATACAGATTTAGCAAATATTCCAGAAGATGATGACCCTAATTTTACAATAACAGAAATGTTACGTCGTGACGAAGGTCTTCGTGATAAAGTGTATTGGGACCATCTCGGGTATCCTACAGTAGGTATTGGACACCTTATCGTAATGGAAAAGACCCGAGATATGTCTCGAATTAATAAATTGTTATCTGATCAAGTAGGGCGTGAAGTAACAGGAAATCCTGGAACTATTACATTAGAAGAAGCAACAGCGTTATTTGAGAAGGACCTTGCTAAGATGCAGAAAGACATTCGTTCTAATTCTAAAGTAGGTCCTGTTTATGCTAAAATGAACAGATCTCGCCAAATGGCATTAGAAAACATGTGCTTCCAAATGGGCGTTGGTGGTGTAGCAAAATTCAATACTATGCTTAAAGCAATGGCCGAAGGTGATTGGAAAACTGCATATAAATCCGGACGCGATTCATTATGGTTCCAACAGACTAAAGGACGCGCTTCACGTGTAACAACAATTATTTTAACCGGTAACATGGAATCATATGGTGTTCCTGTTAAAACACCGCCTTCACCAGGAGTTAGTGCCGATTTAGTTACTAGAAATACCGATTCAGAAGACCCGGCTGGTCCTCCTGTTCCATTAGATTCACGCATCCTTTTTAAAGAACCAGAATCAAGTTATCGTGGTGAGTATCCATACGTTCATGCTATGGAAACAGAAAGTGGTCATATTCAAGAATTCGACGATACTCCAGGTAATGAACGTTATCGCTTAGTTCATCCAACAGGGTCATATGAGGAAGTTTCTCCGTCTGGGCGCCGTACTCGTAAAACTGTAGAAGACCTTTTTGACATCACTAATGGTGATGGGAACTTCTTGATTTCCGGTGATAAGCTTGTTAACGTTGGTGCTAATGAAATATATTATAACATGGCGGACCGCCTCCATCAAATAGATGGCAGCGACACAATCTTTATTCGTGGCAACCAAGTTAAAACTGTTGAAGGTGATGGAACTCTTTACGTTAAGGGCAATATCAAAATAGTCGTTGACGGGAATGCAGATATTCTTGTTAAAGGTGATGCTAAGACTCAAGTTGAAGGGAATCATGACTATACTGTCAATGGTAATGTTAAATGGACTGTCAATGGTAATGTTGATATGACTGTTGCTGGCAATTGGTCGGAGACAATGACTACAATGAGCTCAATAGCTTCAGGACAATATACTGTTGACGGATCTCGTATTGATATTGGGTAATATATGGCGCAAATACTTCCTTTAAATACCGACTTAGGAGAAGACATGGAAGGGGCGTCTATTGACGTCCTTTTTACTCCACAGTTAGAAACAACCGAAACTTTAGTGTCAATAAATATAACAGATTATGAACCGACACAAGGCATTACGGTAGATGGTAATCGTTTATATGGAACATATGAAAGTGTGTTTAGCTTTTCTTCGGATGCATTGAAATACCGATTAAATGATGATTTTGAAACCGCATCTTCATGGGATGATTTACCAAAAGATGAATCAACACAGTTATATTTGTGGAGAGCTCCTCAGAATCTTCGTAAAGTGTTTAGTTATACTGTTGAAATGATTTATAACCACCAAGAAGAAAGTTCATCAGGCGGTTCTAGAAGTGACTCTGGTACAGAACCTCCACCGGCTCCAGTACAAAAAACTCTTACTAAGGTTTATACAAAAACTATAGTAGGAAATTGGAGCAAATGGGCTCATCAATTACGAAACTATGTTTATGTGAGGCCGTGAAAATGTCTGGCTTAAGTTACGACAAGTGCGTTACAACAGGTCATGAAGCATGGCCTCCTACTGTAATAAATGCTTCCCAATCTAAAGTGTTCACCGGCGGTATTCCTGTTCTCGTGGCAGGAGACCAAATAACACCTCATACAGAAATTAAAAAACCATACGAGACTCATGGAGGTGTTACTGAACCTCGTACATCTAAAGTATACATCACCGGTAAAAAGGCCGTTCAAATGGCTGATCCAATTTCATGCGGGGATACTGTTTCTCAGGCCTCGTCAAAAGTCTTTATAAAATAGGAATTAAAATGGCAAACACTCCTGTAAATTATCAATTAGCCAGAACAGCGAATGCTATTCCCGAGATTTTTATCGGTGGTACATTTGCCGAAATCAAACAAAACATTATCGAATGGCTCAATGGGCAGAATGAATTTCTTGATTATGATTTTGAAGGTTCACGCTTAAATGTATTGTGCGACCTTTTAGCATATAACACTCTTTACATCCAACAGTTCAGTAATAGTGCAGTGTATGAAAGCTTTATGCGTACTGCTAACTTGCGTAGTTCTGTTGTACAAGCAGCTCAGGATAATGGATATCTGCCTGCATCTAAATCGGCAGCACAAACAGAAATTATGCTCACATGTACGGATGCATTAAATAGAAACTATATCACTATTCCACGTGGTACTCGTTTCCTGGCGTATGCTAAAGGTACTTCTGTAAATCCATATAACTTTGTTTCCACCGAAGACGTCATTGTAGTTAAAGACAAAAATAATCAATATTTCCCACGTCTTAGGTTAGCTCAGGGACGTATTGTTCGTACTGAATTAACATTTGATAAATTAAAACCTATCATTATTCGTGATAAGAACATTGACCGTAATTTGGTTAAATTGTATGTTGACGGAGCAGAATGGATTAACTGGACTCGCAAATCGATGGTTCATGCTGGTTCTACTTCAACCATTTATTATATGCGAGAAACTGTTGACGGGAACACTGAATTTTATTTTGGTGAAGGTGAAATCTCTATTAACACATCAGAAGGTGCTTTAACATCCAACTACATTGGTGGCCTTAAACCTGTCCAGGGTTCTAAAATCGTAATTGAATATATTTCTACTAATGGTGCTGAAGCAAATGGTGCAGTAGGATTCTCTTATGCCGATACATTAGCTAATATCACAGTTATTGGAATTAATGAAAACCCAAGTAATAACCCTGACTTCGTTGGTGCGGATGGTGGTGGCGACCCTGAAGATATTGAACGTATCCGTGAATTAGGTACAATTAAACGTGAAACTCAACAACGATGTGTGACTGCGACAGATTACGACACATTCGTCTCTGAACGATTTGGTTCTATTATTCAAGCGGTTCAGACATTTACGGATTCATCTAAGCCTGGGTACGCATTTATTGCCGCTAAACCTAAGTCTGGGTTATATTTGACTTCCGTCCAACGAGACGATATTAAAAATTATCTTAATGAGTATAACTTAGGGACGATAACTCCTGTTGTTATTTCTCCTGATTATTTGTTTATTAAAATGAATATTCGCGTTACGTATGCATTGAACAAATTACAGGAATCTGAACAATGGTTAGAAGGCCAAATTATTAATAAAATCGACCGTTATTATATTGAAGACGTGGAAATTTTTAACTCGTCATTCGCAAAATCTAAAATGTTAACGTATGTCGATGACGCAGATATTTCTATCATTGGTTCGTCTGCGACTATTCAAATGGTTCGCGAGGTACAGAACTTCTACAAAACACCTGAAACAGGTATTAAATACAATAACCAGATTAAAGATAGAACATTAGAATCTAACGTGTTTTCATTTGATAGCTTACGCGTTGACCCTGAAACGGAAGCTACTATTAAATACGACGTTCGCATTGTAGGTTCAGATAGAAATGACCGCGGCATTGGACAAGTTATTATTGGCCCGTTTGCAGATGGCGACGTTATAGAAAACGCTTATATTCAACCATATACTGGTGACGATTTTAATAAACTTCATGTTACGGACGGAAGAAACAAATATTACTCTATAGGTGAAGTAAATTATCCGGCTGATTCAATTTATTGGAATATAGCTAAAATTGATTTAACTTCTGATAGGTTTGAAGTTCAAACTATTGAACTCTATTCGGACCCAGCTGATGATGTTATCTTTACTAAAGACGGGTCGTTAATTGTATTTGAAAATGACTTACGTCCGCAATATTTAACCATAGATTTGGAGCCTATTTCACAATGACAGTAAAAGCGCCAGCAGTCACGAGTCTCAGATTATCTAAATTGTCCGCAAACCAAGTTCAAATTCGCTGGGATGAGGTTGGCGCTAATTTCTACTATTTTGTGGAAATAGCTGAGACCAAAACAGCTAATGGGGAAGCAATTCCCCGTAATAGCTATAGATGGACTAATTTAGGATATACCGCTGATAACAATTTCTTTGAGTCTGGTTTAAATTCATTAACAACATATATGATGCGTGTGGCTACAGCAGCGGAGGGATTTGAGCAGTCTGATTGGAGATACACCGAAGAGTTTGAAACATTTGAAATAAACGCTTATACATTCCAACATATGATTGAAATGCAATTAGCTAACGAGTTTATTTCTGAAAAATTTACAAAAAATAATACCAACTACGTTGATTTTAATAATGACACGATCATGGCAGCACTGATGAGCGAGTCGTTCCAATTTAGTCCTGCATACACCGATGTGTCATCGATTAGAAATTTTATAATTGGTGAAAATCAGTATCATGAAATCCAGGGGCATATCCAGGACGTATGTAAAGATATAAATCGAGTATATCTAATGGAATCTGAAGGAATTCTTTACCTTTTTGAAAGATTCCAACCTATTGTAAAAGTGTCTAATGATAAAGGCCAAACATGGAAAGCGGTTAAATTGCTTAATGACCGTGTAGGATATCCACTTTCACGAACTGTATATTACCAATCAGAATATACGACGTATTTGCTCGGCTATGATAAGATTTTTTACGGGCGTAAATCATCCGATATTCGTTGGTCTGCTGATGATGTTCGTTTCAGTTCACAAGATGTAACATTTGCTAAAATCGGGGACCGATTAAATTTAGGTTTTGATGTAGAGATTTTCGGTACATACGCGTCATTACCAGGAAACGTATCACGTATTGCAGAAGCTATTACTTGTAATGACGACTATGTTTATATTGCGGCCAGAGATAAAGTTCGCTTCGTTAAAACCAGTAACGCTCCTATTGATTCAGATCCATTATCTCCGACCTATTCCGAACGGTTGTTTGAACCTGAGACGTTTACAATAACAGGCAACCCTAAAGCAGTTTGTTATAAAATGGATTCTGTTGGTGGAAGAATATTCGCTCTTATTATTGGTGAAGTCGAAAATGTTAATGACGACCCAAGAACAAAGCCTATTTTGGATTCCGTTGATAAAGGTGTATACGTTTTAGACCATGACGCTGGAACATTTAAAAGGATATTTGGTAATACCGAAGAAGAACGCCGTCGTATAGAACCGGCTTTCACTAATATGTCTACTGATGGTGTTGAGCTTTATATCTCTTCTAGTAATTTTAAATTTTTAGAATCTGATATTGTTGACGACCCAGAAACGCAATCTAAGTATGGACTTTTAAGAGCAGTTAAGTATGAATATCCTAGAGAATGGCTCGCAGATAAACATTACCATATGATGATTTTCGCATCAAACGAAGAAAGTAATTGGGAAACTTTTTCACCAACTCCTATGCAGTATTATGCAGAACCTTTCTTTAGTTATTCTAGAAAATCAGGCACACGTTCTTGGATTAATAACTCTGATAGAGCGGTAGTGATTTATTCTGATTTGCTTTACACAAAGGTAGTGGAAAGCCACCCTAGCACTTCACCTGATCGTAAAGTTCATGAATACTGGAATGATGGCGATTGTAAGATTGTTATGCCGAATATAGAATTCACTGGATTTAAAAAATACGCATCTGGTATGTTGTTTTATAAATCATCAGGTGAAATAATTTCATATTACGATTTTAGTTATCGTGTTAGAGATAACGTTTCTATAATTTGGAAGCCCACTAACGTATTCTTGACCGCCTCATTACAAAACCAAGAAAAAGAAACTTCTTGGGTTCCTGTTGAAGAGACAGGTCTAGCTGACCCGGATTTACGCCCATTACTCACTACAATGATGCCAGAGTCTTATCTGTTGGATAATACAAACTTTGAAGCATTTTGTGAAGCGTATATTCAATATCTTTCTGATGGATACGGGACTCATTATAATAACTTATTGAATTTGATTAAAAATAAATACCCGCGAGAAGAACACGCATGGGAATATCTTTGGTCCGAAATTTATAAACGGAACATTTATTTGAATGCTGAGAAACGTGATTTAGTTTCTAGGTTCTTTGAGTCCAGAAGTTATGATTTTTATTCTACTAAAGGAACTGAAGCGTCGTATAAGTTTTTGTTTAAAGTTCTTTATAACGAAGACGTTGAAGTGGAAATTGAGTCATCTGCTGGAACAGAGTACGATATCATAATTCAATCCGATTCTATAAATGAAGATTTGGTTGGACAAACTATATACACCGCTACAGGTAGATGTAATGTTACATATTTAGAAAGAAGCTATTCTAAAGGTAAATTACAATGGACTGTGACTATTCATAACCTTTTAGGTAGGCTTTTAGTCGGTCAAGAAGTAAAAGCCGAAAGACTAGCAGATTTTGAAGGTGAAATAGTTCGCGGTATTAAAGGTAAAGAACTTGCCCAAAACACTATTGATTATTTTAATCGTGGTAGGGCTTATTACGTCATGAAAATAAAGTCAAATCTTCCATCCTCTCGTTGGAAATCTGACGTACTACGTTTTGTACATCCGGTAGGATTTGGATTTATTGCAATAACCTTATTAACAATGTTTATTAATACAGGATTAACGCTTAAACATGTTGAAACTATTATTAATAAATATAAAAATTATAAGTGGGATTCCGGTCTGCCTACGGAATATGCAGACCGCGTCGCTCGTTTAGACCCTCAAGGTAATGTAGAATTCAATCCTGTTACAGGTGAAGTAATTTATGATGCTGGTCCTTATGCCGGTATCGAATACCCTTTACCTGCAAATTATAACGAAGAAAATGATAACTCTATTTTCCAAGGACAATTACCGTCCGAACGACGCAAGCCAATGAGCCCATTATTTGATGCATCAGGTACAACGTTCTCTAGATTTAGAGAGCTTGTTAATGAAAGATTGTTAGATAACGTGGGAAATCCTAGAGACCCGATTAATCCACCACAGGTTAAATTAGATGAATGATTCAAGTGTTGTCTATCGTGCGATAGTTACTTCAAAATTTAGAACTGAAAAAATGTTGAATTTCTACAATTCAATAGGTGATGGTGATAATAAAAACACCATCTTTATAACGTTTGGTCGGTCTGAACCATGGGCTGCTAATGAAAATGAGGTGGGCTTCGCCCCACCGTATCCAACAGACTCGGTTTTAGGTGTAACAGATATGTGGACTAACATGATGGGTTTAGTTAAAGTTATCCCATCTATGTTAGACTCGGTTATTCCTAGACGTGACTGGGGAGATATTCGTTATCCAGACCCTTATACATTCAAAATAAATGATATAGTCGTATGTAATACAGCCCCTTATAATGCTACTGAAGTCGGGGCTGGATGGTTAGTATATCGTTGCGTAGATGTTCCTGATGTTGGGATGTGTTCTATTGAGTCTCTCGACAACAAAGAAGAATGTCTTAAATTAGGTGGTAAATGGACTCCATCTGTTAGGTCTTTAACCCCTCCTGAAGGCCGTGGAGATGCTGAAGGGATTATCGAAGTTGGTGATGGATATATATGGGAGTATCTTTATGAGATTCCACCTGATGTGTCTATAAACCGATGTACTAATGAATATATAGTCGTTCCATGGCCGGAAGAAGTTAAAGAAGACCCTGCTCGTTGGGGATATGAAAACAATTTAACCTGGCAACAAGATGATTTTGGCCTTGTGTATAGAGTTAAAGCAAACATAATTCGTTTTAAAGCCTATTTAGACTCAGTTTATTTCCCTAATGCAGCACTGCCTGGTAATAAAGGATTTAGACAAATTTCTATTATCACAAATCCCTTAGAAGCTAAACTCAGTCCTAATGACCCTAATATAAAGGCCGAAAAGGATTATTATGACCCCAGAGATTTACAGCGTCATTCTGGTGAAATGATTTATATGGAAAACCGTCCACCTATTATTATGGCAATGGACCAAACCGAAGAGATCAATATTTTGTTTATGTTCTAATTTAGGGAGACCGAAGTCTCCCTTTCGTGTATAAATAGTATAAACTATTAAGGATTAGCCACATGTATATTCAAACTCCAAAACAATTGATTGACGTTGGCGAAATTGGTAACGCTTCTACAGGCGATATCCTTTTTGACGGCGGTGTTAAAATAAACAATGATATAAATGCTATTTACAATGCGTTTGGTGACCAACGAAAAATGGCAACTGCTAATGGGACAGGACCAAATGGACAAATAATCCATGCCACTGGATACTACCAAAAAGGAGGCCCTACCGATTATTTCACCCCTGTTCCAGTAGGAAGTAGACACGACATAGATGCTTCTACCGGTGGTGTTATTGTTACTGTTGCTAGAGGTGAACTCGGCGATTCCGTGGAATTTATAAATTCAAACGGGTCAATTTCTGTAAACAACCCATTAAGTATCCAAGCATTAGATTCTATTAAAGGTGTTGCAGGTAATTTAGTTATAACCACACCTTATACTAAAGTTACTCTTCGTTGTATTTCTTCTGGTGCAGGCGGTTCAATATGGGATTATTCTACAGAAAGTATGTTTAGTCATACCGAAATTCCTGTAGACGGGACATGGAATATTATTTCAGACTACGTCAATATTCCTCTATTTTATAAAACTGAATATAACGCTGCTAAACTTTTGGTTACATGCCAATCTGCCAACGGCAGAAAAATTAAATCATGTGAAATAAATATTCTAATAGATACAATTAATTCAAGAGTTATTTCAACCGAATACGCAGTAATGCGCGTTGGTAATGATAACGAAGAAGATGAAATTGCGAATATTAGTTTTTCGATAATTAACAATTTTGCCACTATGACAGTTTCTTCACATATAAATGGTCTTCGAGTGGCAGCTAAAGTTATTTCAACTCAGAAAATTAGGGTCGCTCAATAATGAAACAAAATATTAAAATTGGGAACGTCGTTGATGACGGACAAGGCGATTACCTTCGTCGTGGTGGTGCAAAAATTAATGAAAACTTTGATGAGTTGTATTATGAATTAGGCGATGGCGAAGTTCCATATTCCGCTGGTGCCTGGAAAACATACCATTCTTCAGATGGACTTAATTTAGCTGCTGAATGGGGTAAATCATACGCAATTGATACTTCAACAGGGCGTGTTTCTATAAATTTACCTAAAGGAACAGTGGAAGATTATAATAAAGTAATTAGAGCCCGTGATGTATTCGCCACATGGAATATTAACCCTGTAACATTAATTGCTGCCAGCGGTGATACTATTAAAGGTTCTTCTAGCCCAGTAGAAATCAATGTGCAGTTTTCAGACTTAGAATTAGTTTACTGTTCTCCTGGGCGTTGGGAATACGTTAAAAATAAACAAATAGACAAAATTACTAGTTCTGATATTAGTAGTGTAGCTCGTAAAGAATTTTTAGTCGAAGTTCAAGGTCAAACTGATTTTCTTGATGTATTTGGGCCTGTTTCTTATAATGTGAATAATATCCGTGTAAAACATCGTGGTAACGAATTATACTACGGTGACGTGTTCAGTGACAATAGTGACTTTGGTTCTCCGGGAGCTAATCCTGGTGAAATCGTTGCATTAGATGGTAAAAACATCCGTTTAAGACAACCATGTAATATCGGCGACACCGTACAAATTGAAACCTTTTTAGATGGGATTACACAATTACGTAGTTCTTATTCTCGCCGCCAAATACGTATTTTAGATTCGAAATTAACAACCCGTCCTTCCTTAGAAGGAAGTGTATATGTCGCTGATTTGTCAACTTTGAAATCTATTCCTTTTTCGGCATTTGGAGTTAATCCTTCAGAACCGGTCAATACCAATTCTTTAGAAGTTCGTTTTAACGGTATTCTTCAAGAATTAGCTGGTACTGTTGGTTTACCTATGTTCAGATGTGAAGGTGCTGATGCAGAAACTTCTACCGAGTGTTCAGCTTTAGGTGGGACTTGGGTTACATCTAACACCGATTATTCCATTGAATATGATGATAACGATGCAACTATTGCACGTGCTTTAGTCTTTGACCGTAAGTTTGAAGACCAAGACATTATTGATATTACATGGTTTAATAACGATTTAGGCACTTTATTAAGTATCGATGACATTTTAGATACAACTGATGAAAGGTATGTCGCACAAGGTGCAACCGTAAATGTGACCGGCGATGTGGCTTTGACAGATTTCAATAATATCGGATGGCCTAATGTAGAATCTGTTCCTGCATATAGCAGGGAATTCTCGTCTATTGCAAATATTTTTAACACCATTTACCCTGTCGGTACTATTTACGAAAATGCAGTGAACCCTAATAACCCAGCCACGTATTTAGGATTTGGCTCTTGGAAATTATGGGGACAAGGAAAAGTATTAGTTGGATGGAACGACGATATTAGCGATCCTAATTTTGCATTAAATAATAACGACCTTGATTCTAGCGGGAATCCTACACATACCGCCGGTGGAACAGTCGGAACAACGTCTAACACACTAACTAATTCTGATTTACCTCCTACTCAAACTGACGAGAAAGTTCTTATTTCCGATGAGAACGGTACAATTATTATTGGCGGTTGTCAATACGACCCTGATGCAGAAGGTCCTATATACACCAAATACCGTGAAGGCCACGCCACAACGAATAGTACACACATACCGCCTCAAGCCGTAAATAATATTCAACCGTCAATTACCGTATATCGTTGGGTAAGGATTGCATAATGACCATACTTAATACTAAAGCGGGAGTAATATCCCGCGAAGCAGATTTTTTAGGATTTAGAAAAAATCCTACTCAAATTGATATTTTAAACAACCAAGGCGTAGGTTCTGTAACCATTTCTCAATTGGCAAAAGGATTCTACGATGATAACGTAGAATCTGCAATAAACGATGTTCATAATATTGCTAGAGCAGATGTAGGAACAGTTACAATTAACACCTCAGGTGTATCTCCTGAAGGAACTTCACAGGTAGATTATTGGTCCTTTAGTGGAAGTGTAACTGACCCTAGTTTGCCCGATGGAAGCCCTGTTATTGTAAAAGTTTACGGGCTTCCTGTTAATGCTACTGTAGGTATGACAGCCGACGAATTTGTTGTACAATTACGTACTACTCTCCGGAATGCGATTTCAGACCAATTGGCTATTGCAGAGTATAAAGATGACCCTAATGTTGGGACTAAATTACAAATAACATATTTAGATAACCAAAGACACGTACTCCCAACGTATTCCGCTTATGGTATCACGGTTTCTCAAGAAATAGTGTCTCAGGCTAAGTCCGGGTACGGCACTTGGAATTTACTAGGTGCGCAAACCATTACTCTTGACAACCATACTTCACCTACAACCTTTTATTATTTTGTGAGAACCGCATGAGTAACAATACATATCAACACGTTTCGAACGAATCGGTATATGTTGAATTTGACCCTACAGGGTCAAATTTTGATAGTTCAATAACCAATGTCCAGGCAGCCTTAGCCTCAATTAGCGCATATGGTGTTAAAGGTGTTCCTGACGCAAGCGAAGCAGAAAAAGGTGTAATTCAATTAGCGACAGAACAAGAAGTTCTTGATGGATTTAATAGTACTAAAGCCGTTACACCAGCCACATTAAATGCAAGACTTCAGTATCCGAACGCGTCAGAAACACAGTACGGCGTAACTAAATATGCAACACAAGAGGAGGCCATTGCTGGCACTTTAGACACCGTTTCTATTACTCCGCTTAAATTAAACCAAACTATTGATAACACGTTCTCTACTCGTTATTCAACAGAAACAACTAACGGTGTTATTAAAATTGCAACTCAAACCGCTGCACTTGCCGGGTCTGATGACACCACAGCAATGACTCCGCTTAAAACGCAGCAATTAGCAATAAAATTAATTTCTCAAATAGCTCCTAATAACGACCCGGCTTCAGAATCTATTACCGGTGTTGTGCGTTTAGCTACGGTGGCTCAAACACGTCAAGGAACTCTTCGCGAAGGATATGCAATTTCCCCATATACCTTTATGAATTCTGTTGCAACACAAGAATATAAAGGTGTTATACGTCTAGGAACACAAGCGGAAATTAATAGTAATTTGGGAGATGTTGCTGTAACAGGTGAAACGCTAAATGGTAGAGGAGCTACCGGTTCTATGCGTGGAGTCGTAAAATTAACGACGCAGGCCGGTGTTGCACCCGAAGGCGATGGCTCTGGAGCATTAGCATGGAACGCAGATGTAATTAATACACGCGGTGGGCAAACTATTAATGGTTCTTTAAATTTAGATCACCTCACAGCAAATGGAATTTGGTCGCGTGGCGGAATGTGGAAAAACGGTGACCAGCCAGTTGCAACAGAGAGATATGCATCTGAACGTGTTCCTGTTGGAACAATTCAAATGTTCGCAGGTGATAGCGCTCCTCCGGGTTGGGTTTTATGTCATGGTGGGACCATTTCTGGAAACCAATTTCCGGACTATCGAAATGTGGTTGGAACGAGATTTGGCGGTGATTGGAATAATCCTGGAATTCCAGACATGCGCGGTCTTTTTGTTAGAGGAGCTGGCACAGGCAGCCATATTTTAAATAATCGCGGTCAAGACGGCTATGGAAAGGATAGATTAGGTGTAGGATGTGACGGCATGCATGTTGGCGGTGTCCAAGCACAGCAAATGTCATATCATAAACACGCTGGTGGATGGGGCGAATATCAACGTCATGAGGCACCGTTCGGAGCATCCGTATATCAAGGTTATTTGGGTACTAGAAAATACTCTGATTGGGATAACGCATCATATTTCACAAATGACGGCTTCGAATTAGGTGGTCACCGCGACGCAACAGGCACTCTTAACCGTGAAGGACTTATCGGATATGAGACTCGTCCATGGAATATATCTTTAAATTATATTATTAAAGTCCATTACTAAGGGTAAAAAATGATCGAATTAAAAAGTCTACCATACGTCGATGGCCCTCCTGATGAGGGTCAAAAACGTTTAAACTGGATTAAAAATTCAGAAGAAATAACTGGCGCTGATACGTTATACGGTTCTGAAGGAGTAATGAACCGTCCAATAACAGAAGTTCAACGAAATGTAGAAACAATTAACGATAACGTTAAGACTATCGCAGAATCTTTAGATACCGCTAATGCTGATATTGTCACAATTAAAAGTATCTTGGATGTTTCTGGTGACGTAGATGCTTTAGCACAAATTGGACATAACACTGATGATATTGAAGTATTAAAACACACCGTAAATTCACACGGTGTTGATATTTTAAACACTGAAGAAAAACTAGATGATACTATTGCTAATATCGGAGTAGTTAATCCAGAAACAGATTCGGTGTATCGTACGGTGCGTAACGACCTTCTTTGGATTAAAACCGAATTAGGGCAATATACTGGACAAGATATTAATGGTGTCCCAACCGAAGGTAATGAAAGCACCGGGATGAAACGACGTATTATTACTAACAGTTCAGTGTTGGTTGACCAAGGCGTTCGTTTAACCGAGTTAGAAAATAAATTTGCCGATTCTGACGTTGGGGCTCTGACAACCGAAGTTGAAAACCTCCGTCAAGAAATAGGTCCTAGACCATCGTTGACAGTACCGGTTTACACTCGTTTATCCGGTATTGATTCATCCATTTCTATCCAAACTAGAGATATTGCGGCATTAAAAGATTTTGTTGGATATCCTAATTCAACCGCTATTAAAACTCAAGTCGAGGCCAATCGTCTTTCTATATCAACAATAAATTCAGACATTAACTCGCCTGGCGGTATTAAACCACGTTTGACAACGTTAGAAACTACTATAGGCTCTCCAGATTTACCAACTACTCTTCAGGGTAAGATCAAATTAAATACCGATTCCATTTCAGGTATTAACACAGTTTTAGGTGTTGATTCTTCTAGTGGTTTACGTTTTAACGTAGCATGGCTCAATCAGGTGGTTGGCGTTGATTCAAATGGTGGACAACCTGAACCGGCTGGTTCACTTTTATATAGGACTCGTATTCTTGAAACTGGTGTTACTGACCTAGGCAATAACATTCAAAACGTTCAAACCGAATTGGGAACTAATTCGTCCGGTATTAAAGGACAAGTGACTAGTTTAAATAAACTTATAAGCGGCACTAACCCAAACGGTCAAACCATAGAAGAACGTGGTATATTGCCAACAGTTAAAAACCATGACACAACAATTATGGCTTTAACTACGCGTGTTACCACTTTAGAAACAGACCTTGCTGCAGCAGAAGCAGAAATTCAGGCCCTTAAAGAGGCTGGATATATCGAAGATGCTCCTTCAGACGGTAAATTCTATGTTCGCAAAGATGGTGTATGGGTTGAACTTCCTACAGCTTAATGAAAAGGGCCTTCGGGCCCTAAAGGATTTATATGTCAGGTTATAATGCACAAAACCCTAAAGAATTAAAGGATGTAATATTACGTCGTTTAGGCGCTCCTATTGTAAATGTTGAATTAACTACAGACCAAATTTATGATTGTATTTCACGAGCGTTAGAACTTTATGGTGAATACCATTTTGACGGGTTGAATAAAGGTTTCCATGTATTTTTTGTTGATGACGAAGAAAAATACCGTCACGGCGTATTTGATATGCGTGGTTCTAACGTATTTGCTGTAACAAGAATTATAAGAACAAATGTTGGCTCTATTACTTCAATGGACGGTAATGCAACTTATCCTTGGTTCACTGATTTCCTTTTAGGAATGGCAGGTGTTTCAGGTGGTATGGGTAGTAATTGTGGTAAATTCTATGGACCGAACGCTTTTGGCGCTGACCTTGGGTATTATTCTCAATTAGTATCTTATATGGGTATGCTTCAAGATATGATTGCTCCTCTTCCAGATTTTTGGTTTAACTCTGCAAACGAGCAATTAAAAGTAATGGGTAACTTTAGACAGAAAGATGTCATTATCGTTGAATCGTATGTTCGCTCTTATATCGAGACTCATAAGATGGTAGGAAATACAGTAGGGTACGGACAGGTCGGTCCTCGTGATTCATGGTCTATTTCTGAGCGGTATGACAACCCGGACCATAATTTGGTCGGAAGACGAGTTGGTGAAGATCCCGCAACTAAACAAGGCGCATATAACAACCGCTGGGTTAAAGATTACGCAACTGCATTAGCTAAAGAGCTTAATGGACAAATTCTTGCTAAACATCAAGGTATGATGTTACCAGGTGGCGTCACTGTTGATGGTGTTCGATTAATCGAAGAAGCTCGATTAGAGAAAGAAGCTTTACGAGAAGAGTTATATTTACTAGACCCTCCTGCAGGTATTTTGGTAGGTTAATATGGCAACTTATGATAAAAATCTTTTCGCCAAGCTAGAAAATCGTGGTGGGTATTCTCAGACAAATGAGACCGAAATCCTCAATCCATTTGTCAATTTTAATAACTACGAGAATAGTCAGACATTAGCCGATGTTCTAGTGGCAGAAAGCATACAGATGCGCGGTATTGAATGTTTTTATGTTCCACGTGAATATGTTGCTGTGGACCTTATCTTTGGTGAGGACCTTAAAAATAAATTTACTAAAGCATGGAAATTTGCTGCATATCTTAACTCTTTTGAAGGTTATGAAGGAGCGAAATCATTCTTCAGCAACTTCGGAATGCAAGTTCAAGACGAAGTTACATTATCTATTAACCCAGGTCTTTTCAAACACCAGGTCAACAATCAGGAGCCTAAGGAAGGTGATTTAATATACTTCCCAATGGATAACAGTTTGTTTGAGATTAACTGGGTTGAACCGTATGACCCATTCTATCAAGTAGGTAAAAATGCGATTCGTAAAATTACTGCAGGCAAGTTTATTTACTCTGGCGAAGAAATCAATCCGGTGCTTCAGAAAAATGAAGGTATCAATATACCTGAATTTAGTGACTTGGAACTTAACCCTGTTAGAAATCTTGACGGTATCCATGACATTAATATCGATGAATATTCTGAAGTTGAGCAAATCAATTCAGAGGCAAGTGAATACGTTGAGCCGTATGTAGTAGTTAACAACCGTGGTAGACAAAATTCACCCTTTGATGACGGATTTATGAATTAATAAATAGATAAGATAAAGCAAACACCGGTCGAAAGGCCGGTTAGGAGAAATGATGTTTGGCTATTTTTACAACTCGTCGTTCAGGCGATATATCACAATGATGGGCGATTTGTTTTCAAATATCCAAGTTAACCGTCAATTGTCTACAGGCAATAAATTAATTAGGGTTCCTATTACGTATGCATCTAAAGAGCACTTTATGATGAAACTTAATAAATGGACCTCTATAAACTCACAAGAAGATGTGGCTAAAGTCGAAACTATTCTACCACGTATAAATCTCCAAATGGTAGATTTCGTTTATAACCCAACGTTTAAAACGAATATATTGAATAACTCTCTTTTGAGTAAATCGACTAAGGATATTGTAGACCAATACAACCCATCACCAATTAAAATGATTTTTGAACTGAGCATCTTTACTCGTTATGAAGATGATATGTTCCAAATCGTTGAGCAAATTATTCCATATTTTCAGCCGCATTTTAATACGACTATGATTGAGCAATATGGGCAAGATATTCCATTTGAAAGGGATATTAAAGTCGTATGGATGTCAGCAGCAATGGATGAACAAATAGACGGTGATAATTTATCCCGTCGACGTTTAGAGTGGTCATTAACATTTGAAGTAAATGGATGGATGTATCCTCCGGTAGGCGCAGCAGAAGGCCTTATTAAAACGACTTATCTTGATTTTCATGCTAATGAACGAGACCTTCAAACAGCCGCCAGCGTTTTTGAATCAGTTGATACAGAAATTAAACCGAGAGACGTTGAAGCACAAGATTGGAATGGCGAAGTTGAACAAACTTATACTCATGATATTCCAATCCCGACTCCACCAACCCCTCCTGGTCCTAGAAAACAATAAGAGGTAAATATGGAAGGTCTAGATATTAATAAGCTTTTAGATATCTCTGACCTCCCTGGAATATCTGGGGAGGAAGTAGAGGTATATGCTCCTTTACAATTGGTGGAAGTTCAAAGTAATCCTCAAAACCGCACCCCGGATTTGGAAGATGACTATAGCGTTGTTCGTAAGAATATGCACTTCCAACAACAAATGTTAATGGACGCTGCCAAGATTTTTCTTGAGACGGCTAAAAATGCCGATTCTCCTCGTCACATGGAAGTATTTGCAACTCTTATGGGGCAAATGACTACGACGAACAAAGAAATACTGAAGCTTCATAAAGATATGAAAGAAATCACATCTGAACAGGTTGGCACCAAAAGTTCTGCTCCATCTAGTCAGATGAATATCCAAAATGCTACAGTGTTCATGGGCTCTCCAACAGAATTAATGGAAGAAGTAGGAGATGCTTACGAGGCTCAAGAAGCTCGTGAGAAGGTGATTAATGGAACAGCCAATTAACGCATTGAATGATAATCACCCGTTAAATGAAGGTGACAAAGTTGTTATTCTACCACCTCATTTAGCCGAACGTAAAGAAGAAGATGGCATCCATTGGATTAAATCTCAATGGGACGGTAAATGGTACCCAGAAAAATTTAGTGACTATCTACGTATAAACAAAATAGTTAAAATTCCTAATAACTCAGATAAGCCCGAATTATTTCAAACATACAAAGATAAGAATAATAAACGTACACGGTATATGGGTTTACCAAACCTTAAAAGAGCAAATATAAAAACTCAATGGACCTATGAAATGGTTGCTGAGTGGAAAAAATGCCGTGATGACATCGTATATTTTGCTGAGACATATTGTGCTATTACCCATATTGACTACGGTACAATTAAAGTACAACTTCGTGACTATCAACGTGATATGCTTAAAATAATGTCTTCTAAGCGTATGACAGTTTGTAACTTGTCGCGTCAGCTAGGCAAAACGACCGTAGTAGCTATTTTTCTTGCACACTTTGTTTGCTTTAACAAAGATAAAGCAGTAGGTATTCTTGCGCATAAAGGCTCAATGTCTGCAGAAGTATTAGACCGTACAAAACAAGCAATCGAATTACTCCCTGATTTTTTACAACCAGGTATTGTTGAATGGAACAAAGGGTCTATTCAGTTAGACAACGGTTCCTCAATTGGCGCTTATGCTTCATCACCAGATGCGGTTCGCGGTAACTCATTCGCTATGATTTATATTGACGAGTGTGCATTTATCCCAAACTTCATCGATTCGTGGCTTGCTATTCAACCTGTTATTTCTTCAGGGCGTAGATCAAAAATTATTATTACAACCACACCAAATGGATTAAATCACTTTTATGATATTTGGACTGCAGCGGTTGAAGGTAAATCAGGCTTTGAACCTTATACTGCAATTTGGAACTCGGTTAAAGAACGTTTATACAACGATGAAGATATTTTTGATGATGGATGGCAGTGGTCTAAACAGACTATTTCAGCCTCTTCATTAACACAGTTCCGTCAGGAACACACGGCAGCTTTCGAAGGGACATCAGGCACACTTATTTCCGGTATGAAATTAGCTATATTAGATTATATTGAAGTTACACCTGATAGCCATGGATTTCACCAGTTCAAAAAGCCTGAGGAAGGTCATAAATATATTGCGACGTTAGACTGTTCTGAAGGACGTGGACAGGATTATCATGCAATGCATATTATTGATGTTACGACAGATAAATGGGAACAAGTTGGTGTTCTACACTCTAATACTATTTCACACCTTATACTCCCGGATATTGTGTTTAAATATCTAATGGAATATAACGAATGTCCAATTTATATTGAATTGAACTCAACAGGTGTTTCTGTCGCTAAATCGCTTTATATGGACCTTGAATATGAAAACGTTATTTGCGATTCAATGAATGATTTAGGCATGAAGCAAAGCCGTAGAACTAAGCCTGTAGGTTGCTCTACATTAAAGGACCTTATTGAAAAAGACAAACTCAAAATAAACCATAGGGCTACTATTCAAGAATTCAGAACGTTTAGTGAAAAGGGTGTATCTTGGGCTGCTGAAGAAGGTTACCATGACGACTTAGTGATGGGCCTTGTTATTTTCGGATGGTTGACAACGCAACAGAAATTTGCAGACTATGCGGATAAAGATGATATGCGTCTTGCATCAGAAGTATTCTCAAGAGAATTACAGGATATGAATGACGACTACGCCCCGGTTATATTTGTTGATTGTGCAAGTAATTCGGCAGAATATAATCCATCAGCACATGGCCTGTCAATGGTATAAATAAAATAAAGCAAATTAAGAGGAATTAAAATGGCACTTCTCTCTCCGGGCGTTGAGCTCAAAGAAACTACTGTACAGAGTACGGTAGTTAATAACTCCACTGGTACTGCTGCCCTGGCTGGAAAATTCCAATGGGGACCTGCATTCCAGATTAAACAAATCACTGATGAAGTTGCATTAGTTGATATGTTTGGTACTCCTAATACGGATACAGCAGATTATTTCATGTCTGCTATGAACTTCCTTCAATATGGTAATGACCTTCGTATTGTACGCGCAGTTGATCGTGATACTGCTAAGAACTCATCTCCTGTGGCAGGAAACATTAATTTTACTATTTCTTCGGCTGGCACCAACTACAGAGTCGGTGATAAAGTTGTAGTTAAATATTCTACAGATATTATCGAACCAGACGGTGAAGTTACTTCAGTTGATTCTGACGGTAAAATTTTGAATATCTTTATTCCTTCAGGTAAAATTATCGCTAAAGCGAAAGAAATCGGCGAATATCCTGAATTAGGTTCAAACTGGACTGCCGAAATGTCTGGGTCTTCTTCTGGTCTGTCTGCAGTAATTACTATTGATTCTGTTGTAATGGATTCCGGTATTCTGTTGACTGAAGTTGAAACTTCAGAAGAAGCTATTACTTCTCTAACTTTCCAAGAATCTATTAAAAAATACGGTGTCCCGGGTGTAGTTGCTCTTTATCCAGGTGAACTTGGAGACCAGCTCGAAATTGAAATCGTATCTAAAGCAGACTATGACAAAGGTGCTTCGGCTCAGTTAAAAATTTATCCTGATGGTGGTACTCGTGCATCTACTGCTAAAGCAATCTTTGGGTATGGCCCGCAAACTGATGACCAATATGCAATTATCGTTCGTCGCAACGACGCGGTAGTCCAGAGCGTAGTTCTTTCTACTAAACGTGGTGAACGCGATATTTATGGTAGCAATATCTTCATTGATGATTTCTTTGCTAAAGGCGCAAGCAATTATATTTTCGCTACGGCACAAGGTTGGCCAAAAGGTTTCTCTGGCGTAATCAAACTGAATGGTGGCTTATCATCTAATGAAACGGTTGAAGCCGGTGATTTAATGGAAGCTTGGGATTTGTTTGCTGACCGTGAATCGGTTAATGCACAGTTGTTTATTGCTGGTTCTTGTGCTGGTGAATCTTTAGAAGTTGCTTCTACAGTTCAGAAACATGTTGTAGCAATTGGTGATTCTCGTCAAGATTGCTTGGTTCTTTGCTCGCCGCCGCGTGCAACTATAGTCGGTATTCCTGTTAATCGTGCAGTTGATAATCTGGTTGATTGGCGTACAGCGTCAGGAACTTACACTGATAATAACTTTAATATAAGTTCTACTTATGCTGCTATTGATGGTAACTATAAATATCAATATGACAAATATAACGATGTGAATCGTTGGGTTCCATTAGCTGCTGATATCGCCGGTCTTTGTGCTCGAACAGACAATATTTCTCAGCCTTGGATGTCTCCAGCCGGTTATAACCGCGGTCAAATTCTTAACGTTATTAAGCTTGCAATTGAAACTCGTCAAGCACAACGAGATCGTTTGTATCAGGAAGCTATTAACCCTGTTACTGGTACCGGTGGTGATGGATATGTTCTGTACGGTGATAAAACTGCCACTTCTGTTCCTTCACCATTTGACCGTATTAACGTTCGTCGTTTGTTCAATATGGTTAAAACGAACATTGGCTCAGCATCCAAATATCGCCTGTTTGAATTGAACAACGCATTTACACGTTCGTCTTTCCGTACAGAGACTTCTCAATATCTACAGGGTATTAAAGCTCTCGGTGGTGTATATAACTTTAAAGTTGTTTGTGATACTACCAATAACACCCCAGCAGTTATCGACCGTAATGAATTTGTAGCTACTTTCTACTTACAACCTGCCCGCTCGATAAATTATATTACGTTGAACTTTGTAGCAACAGCAACTGGCGCTGATTTCGACGAACTGATTGGTGCTGTAGGTGGCTAATAAGACGCCTGATGGGCTATTTCGGTAGCCCATATAAATATACTATATCGTTTAAAAATTAATTCTATGGGCATCCGGTTAATCCTAAGCCCATATTACTACAGAGGCTAATATGTTTGTAGATGACGTAACTCGTGCCTTCGAATCTGGTGATTTCGCTCGCCCTAACCTGTTCGAAGTAGAAATCTCTTATCTTGGGCAAAACTTTAGCTTCCAGTGTCGTGCTACTGCTCTTCCTGCTGCGATAGTTGAAAAGGTTCCTGTTTCTTATATGAACCGTAAAATTAACGTGGCCGGTGACCGTACATTCGATGATTGGACTATTACAGTAATGAATGACGATGCTCATAGTATTCGTCAGAAATTCGTTGATTGGCAAGGTATTGCAGCAGGACAAGGTAATGAAATTACCGGTGGTAAACCTGCTGAATATAAAAAGACTGCTATCGTTCGTCAATTTGCTCGTGATGCTAAAACGGTCACTAAAGAAGTTGAAATTGTTGGCTTGTGGCCTACTAACGTCGGCGAAGTATCTCTTGACTGGGACAGCAATAACGAGATTGAAACGTTCGAAGTAACTCTTGCTCTTGATTGGTGGGAATAATCTTGTTGGGGAGAAATCCCCAGCTTCCCGTGATGACGGAGAAGTCCATATAAATATAACTATAATTCCCATTCGGAGAATACAATGAAATTTAATATCTTAAGTTTGTTTGCTCCATGGGCAAAAATGGACGAACGTGATTACAAAGACCAAGAAAAAGAAAATTTAGAATCGATCACCTCACCAAAATTAGACGACGGCGCTAAAGAATACGAAGTATCTGAAAATGAAGCACAGCAAACATATAATGCTATGTTTCAGAGAATGTTCGGTAGCCAAGAACCAGGGCTCAAATCAACGCGTGAATTAATCGATACGTATCGAAATTTGATGACGAACTATGAAGTGGATAATGCAGTCTCTGAAATAGTTTCCGATGCTATCGTATATGAAGATGATACAGAAGTCGTTTCTATAAATTTAGACAACACAAAATTTAGTCCAAATATCAAATCAATGATGTTGGATGAATTTAACGAAGTGTTAAATCATTTATCTTTCCAACGTAAAGGTTCAGATCATTTTAGACGTTGGTATGTGGATTCTCGAATTTTCTTCCATAAAATTATTGACCCTAAACGCCCTAAAGAAGGTATTAAAGAGCTTCGTCGTTTAGACCCACGTCAAGTTCAATATGTCCGTGAAGTTATTACAACCACTGAAGCCGGTGTTAAAATAGTCAAGGGTTATAAAGAATATTTCATTTATGACACATCACACGAATCTTATGCTTGTGATGGTCGCATATATGAAGCTGGCACAAAAATAAAAATCCCTAAAGCCGCGATTGTTTATGCCCATTCTGGTTTAGTTGATTGTTGTGGTAAAAATATCATTGGTTATTTGCATCGGGCTATTAAGCCGGCGAACCAATTAAAACTTCTTGAAGATGCCGTCGTAATTTATCGTATTACTCGTGCTCCTGATCGTCGTGTATGGTACGTTGATACAGGTAATATGCCTTCAAGAAAAGCAGCAGAACATATGCAACATGTTATGAATACGATGAAAAACCGTATTGCATATGATGCTACTACAGGCAAGATTAAAAACCAGCAGCATATTATGTCGATGACCGAAGATTATTGGTTACAACGACGTGATGGTAAAGCAGTAACAGAAGTTGATACATTACCAGGTGCAGATAATACTGGAAATATGGAAGATGTACGTTGGTTCCGTAATGCGCTTTATATGGCTTTACGTATTCCTATTACCCGTATTCCAAGTGACCAAGGTGGTATACAGTTTGATGCTGGTACTTCTATTACACGAGATGAATTGTCATTTGGTAAATTTATTCGTGAGCTGCAACATAAATTTGAAGAGATATTCCTAGACCCGCTTAAAACCAATTTAATTCTTAAAGGAATTATTACAGAAGATGAGTGGAATGATGAAATAAATAATATTAAGATAAAATTTCATCGGGATAGTTATTTCTCGGAATTAAAGGATGCTGAGATTCTGGAGCGTCGCATTAATATGCTTCAGATGGCCGAACCATTTATTGGTAAATATATTTCTCACAGAACAGCTATGAAAGATATTCTTCAGATGTCTGACGAGGAAATTGAACAAGAGGCTAAGCAAATTGAAGAAGAGTCGAAAGAGGCTCGTTTCCAAGACCCCGACCAAGAACAAGAGGATTTTTAATGGACGATTTAATTCAAGCTATTAAATCAAACGACCTCGTTGCTACTCGAAAGTTTTTTGAAAGTGCAATGGCAGAAAAAACGGTTCGTTTGATTGAAGCGCGCAAAGCAGAAATCGCTTCTCAATTTTTGATTGAAGGCGAAGAACCTGAAGAAGAAAAGAAAGCTAAAGCTTCGGAAGACGACGCTGATGAAGGCGATGACGACGAAGACGAAGATGATGAGGACGATGAATAATGTATCTTATCCCTGAATCTTATGAATTGGTACTCGAAAATGTCGAAGCACTTATTCCTGAAGCACAGGGCCGAATCGATGCATTGTCTTCTGCTCTCGATATTGACGATATAAATACTATTATCGAGAACATGCTTGAAACTGAAACGGATTTAGCTGTTGCAATGGCTTCCATTATTAATGAAGAACAGTTAAATGAGTTTATCGTTAAACATGTTTCTTCTCGTGGTGAAGTCACCCGCACTAAAGACCGTAAAACTCGTGAACGTAACGCGTTCCAAACCACCGGTCTTTCTAAAGCAAAACGTAGACAAATCGCTCGTAAGGTCGTTAAAGCTAAAAAAGCTAACCCTTCAGGCCAAGTTAAAGGCTTGCGTAAGCGTAAAAAGGCTCTTAAACGTCGTAAAGCATTAGGATTAAGCTAATGAATAAACCCGAGTTACTTATTGAAACTTGGGGTCAACCCGGTGAGATTATTGATGGCGTTCCAATGTTGGAATCACATGATGGAAAAGATTCTGGCTTAAAACCAGGGCTTTATATAGAAGGTATTTTTCTTCAGGCAGAGGTTGTTAACCGAAATAAACGTTTATATCCTAAACGCGTTTTGGAAAAAGCAGTAAGTGACTATATTAAAGAACAAGTCGCAACCAAACAAGCCCTTGGAGAATTAAACCATCCACCTCGTGCAAATGTTGACCCTATGCAAGCCGCTATCATTATTGAAGATATGTGGTGGAAAGGAAACGATGTATATGGACGTGCTAGAATTATTGAAGGCGACCATGGTCCCGGCGATAAATTAGCTGCTAATATACGAGCTGGTTGGATTCCAGGTGTTTCCTCTCGTGGTCTTGGTTCTTTAACCGACACCAATAAAGGGTACCGTATCGTGAACGAAGGATTTAAATTAACCGTCGGCGTAGATGCCGTATGGGGACCTTCTGCTCCAGATGCTTGGGTTACTCCTAAACAAATATCAGAATCAGAAAATTCGGTGGAAACCACCAAAAACAGTGCTGATGAAGCATTTAAAGCTCTCGCAGAGAGTTTAAAAGCATTATAAATAATAATGTAATCTAAACCACAGGACACTAAAATGATCAAAGAACAACTTTTGAAAGAAGCTCAGAACATCGAGACTTCAGTTGCTCTTAATAGTGTTTTCGAATCAGTAGAACTGTCTCCGGACGTTAAAGCTAATTTCAGCACTGTATTCGAAGCCACCGTTAAGCAGGAAGCAGTCAAACTGGCTGAATCTCATATCAAAGCCATCGCCGAAAAGGCTGAAGAAGAAGTTGAAAAGGCCAAAGAAGATGCTGAAGAGAAAGCTGATAAAAAATTGGCTGAACAAGCTTCTAAATTCCTAGACCATCTTGCAAAAGAATGGCTCGCAGAAAACCAAATCGCAGTTGATAAAGGCATTAAAGCTGATTTGTTCGAATCCATGCTTGGTGGTCTGAAAGAACTGTTTGTTGAACATAACGTTGTTGTTCCAGAAGAATCTGTAGATGTTGTAGCAGAAATGGAAGAAGAGCTGGCCGAACATAAAGAAGAAACCGCTCGTTTGTTCGAAGAAGTTACCAAACGTGATGCATATATCAATTACGTTCAGCGTGAAACCGCTATTAATGAAAGCGTAAAAGACCTGACTGAATCTCAGAAAGAAAAAGTTATTGGCCTGGTTGAAGGTATGGATTATTCTGACGCATTTGGTACTAAGTTAACTGCTATTGTAGAAATGGTTAAAGGTTCTACTAAAGAAGAAGCCGCTATTACCGAAAGTATAAATACAGTTGACAATGACGCTGCCGGTCTTAATTTTGTTGCCGAAGCAGTTGACACTACCACAACTCAGGTAGAACAGAATTCTAATGTAAGTTTATATGCGAAAGTCGCATCTCGTTTCTAATTTAAAGGTTAACACAAATGACTACTATCAAAACTAAAGCTCAGCTCGTAGACAAATGGAAAGAACTGCTGGAAGGTGAAGGCCTGCCGGAAATCGCTAATAGCAAGCAGGCTATTATCGCTAAAATCTTCGAAAACCAGGAAAAAGATTTCGAAGTATCCCCTGAATATAAAGACGAGAAAATCGCTCAGGCATTTGGTTCTTTCTTGACCGAAGCTGAAATTGGTGGTGACCATGGTTATAATGCTCAGAACATCGCAGCAGGTCAAACCTCTGGTGCAGTAACCCAAATTGGGCCGGCAGTTATGGGTATGGTTCGTCGTGCTATTCCTAATCTGATCGCTTTTGATATTTGTGGTGTTCAGCCTATGAACAGCCCTACCGGTCAGGTATTTGCTCTCCGTGCAGTATATGGTAAAGACCCTATCGCTGCTGGCGCTAAAGAAGCTTTCCATCCGATGTATGCCCCAGACGCGATGTTCTCTGGTCAGGGTGCTGCTAAGAAATTCCCAGCTCTGGCTGCTGACACTACTACCGTTGTAGGTGATATCTATACTCACTTCTTCCAAGAAACTGGTACTGTATATCTGCAAGCTTCTGCTGTCGTAACACTTGATTCTAGTGCGACTGATGCAGCTAAATTAGATGCAGAAGTTAAGAAACAAATGGAAGCTGGTGCACTGGTAGAAATCGCTGAAGGTATGGCTACTTCTATCGCTGAACTCCAGGAAGGTTTCAACGGTTCTACCGATAACCCATGGAATGAAATGGGCTTCCGTATCGATAAACAAGTTATTGAAGCTAAATCTCGCCAGCTGAAAGCTGCTTACTCTATCGAATTAGCACAAGACCTCCGTGCAGTACACGGTATGGATGCTGATGCTGAACTGAGTGGTATTCTGGCTACAGAAATTATGCTAGAAATCAACCGTGAAGTTGTTGATTGGATTAACTACTCTGCACAGGTTGGTAAATCTGGTATGACCCTGACTCCGGGTTCTAAAGCTGGTGTATTTGACTTCCAGGACCCGATTGATATCCGTGGTGCTCGTTGGGCTGGTGAAAGCTTTAAATCTCTGTTGTTCCAGATTGATAAAGAAGCAGTTGAAATTGCTCGTCAAACCGGTCGTGGTGAAGGTAACTTCATTATCGCTTCCCGTAACGTAGTTAACGTACTGGCTTCAGTTGATACTGGTATTTCTTATGCTGCACAGGGTCTGGCTTCTGGTTTTAATACCGACACTACTAAGTCTGTATTTGCCGGTGTACTTGGTGGTAAATACCGCGTATACATCGACCAGTATGCTAAACAGGATTACTTCACCGTTGGTTACAAAGGCGCTAACGAAATGGATGCAGGTATTTACTATGCTCCTTACGTTGCACTTACCCCACTGCGTGGTTCCGATCCTAAGAACTTCCAGCCGGTAATGGGCTTTAAAACTCGTTACGGTATCGGTGTTAACCCGTTTGCTGAAAGTTCCCTGCAGGCTCCAGGTGCTCGCATCCAGTCCGGTATGCCGTCTATCCTGAACAGCCTTGGTAAGAACGCTTACTTTAGACGCGTCTACGTTAAAGGAATTTAATGCTTTAACGTTAAAATACATAACCTTATGGGAGACTTCGGTCTCCCATTTTTGGTTTTATTTCTGTGCAATTTCGATGTAAGTTTTCAAAATATTTTGCCAATTAGGCATACCTTCTTGGACATATGCCGGAGAACCGTCTTTGTTTTTGAATGATGCAAGTTTATCAGTGGCCCAATAACCTTTAGCTCGAGCTTCAGAATCAACTTTCATCCATACTTTGTTGAAGGCATTACCATTAACTTTTGCACCATATTTTTCTACTAACTTAACTGCTTCAGCTTCCAGAACTTTTAAAGTATCTCGTAAGAATCGTGCTTTAGTCATTTTGTTTACTCCTCTGTAGTTGATAAGTCTATAGTATCACATACCAAATACGTTGTAAACAATCTTTATAAATAATCTATATCACATAAGGAAAAAATGCAATGAGTAAAATCCAAAAATTATTGCGTGAATCTACAACGTCTACTAGCAACTCAATTGGTCGCCCAAATCTCGTTGCTTTGACTCGCGCTACGACTAAATTAATATATTCTGACATTGTAGCAACACAAAGAACTAATCAGCCTGTTGCTGCTTTTTATGGTATCAAATATCTTAACCCAGATAATGAATTCACATTTAAAACTGGTGCTACTTATGCAGGTGAAGTTGGATATGTAGACCGAGAAAAAATTACTGAGCTCACAGAAGAATCAAAAGTCACACTAAATAAAGGTGATTTTTTCAAATATAATAATATCGTCTATAAAGTGTTAGAAGATACACCATTTGCAGATATTCAAGAAAGTGATCTAGAATTAGCTCTTCAGATTGCAGTCGTTCATTTAAAGGTACGGTTGTTTTCAGATGCAGCGGTAACAAGCAAATTTGAAAGCTCTGATAGCGAAATTTCTGATGCAAGATTCCAGATTAATAAATGGCAAACTTCAGTCAAATCTCGTAAACTTAAAACTGGTCTCACGGTCGAATTAGCGCAAGATTTGGAAGCGAATGGATTTGATGCCCCTAACTTCTTAGAAGATTTGCTTGCCACTGAAATGGCAGATGAAATTAATAAAGATATTCTTCAGTCTTTAATTACTGTATCGAAACGTTATAAAGTTACTGGAATTACTGACACTGGATTTATTGACTTGAGCTATGCATCCGCTCCAGAAGCAGGTCGTTCATTATATCGAATGGTGTGTGAAATGGTATCGCACATTCAAAAAGAGACAACTTATACTGCAACGTTTTGTGTAGCCTCAGCTCGTGCAGCTGCTATTCTTGCTGCTTCCGGTTGGTTAAAACATAAGCCAGAAGATGACAAGTATCTTTCACAAAATGCTTATGGATTCTTGGCAAATGGATTACCTCTTTACTGCGATACCAACAGCCCGTTAGATTATGTTATTGTGGGTGTTGTAGAAAATCTCGGCGAAAAAGAAATTGTAGGGTCCATCTTTTATGCTCCATACACTGAAGGAGTGGATTTAGATGACCCGGAACATGTCGGTGCATTTAAAGTTGTAGTTGATCCAGAAAGCTTGCAACCGTCTATCGGATTATTGGTTAGATATGCCTTATCAGCAAATCCTTACACAGTAGCAAAAGATGAAAAAGAAGCGAGAATAATTGATGGCGGGGACATGGATAAAATGGCAGGACGTTCAGACTTGTCTGTTTTACTCGGTGTTAAGCTACCAAAAATTATCATTGATGAATAAAAAAAGGGGACCTTACGGTCCCTTTTTTCGTTATGATACTAATTCAATCCATGCAGGACGCAGAACATCTTGCACCATTCGGACTAATTCTTTCTTAACAAGATTCGGATTATCAGATGATGTTAATACAATACCTTCACGAGAAGTTTCTTCCAGAATATCTTGAACAGTCAATCCCATCACTTTGCCAAAATCTTTTGGCGTTACAGTCCCAATCTTAGAAATCACATTATTAACACGATTTAACGTAACATAACAAGCTAGAACATCAAGCAAGTTTTTGTCAATTTCGGTTAATGGAATCTGAGTTTTAATAGGCTTATCAGACTTTTTCTTTTCACTGAATTTAGAGTTCTTGCACTTAATAGCTACACGAGTACCGTTTAGCAGCCATTTAGGGAAACAAGGCTTCAGAACATAACCTTCTGCAGTATTATTACCAATAACATTAGCATCAAATACACAATTATTTGCTTCTACAAGGTCTTCCGATGCAGTAGCATTATAAGCGGCTAAGACGGAATCAAGGTCGTTTGGAATCGTGATAAGAGCATCGAATGTGCCACGTCCAAGCATTGGTGCCATTTTAAAACCGAATTCATTACAGAAATCTTGCATTTCGTAATCAGTCAAATATGTATTATCACCACTTTCTGTATTGATAAGGATATCGAACACATAAAAATCTTTTTCACCGTAGTCAACACCTTTCTGGATTCCACCACCAGCGAATTCACCGAATACTTGATATGATACGGCTCGAGCTGTGTACATGAATTCCTGAACAGCTTTAACAGCTTTATCATACTTCTTGAGTACGATTTCATAACCATAAAAATCTTCTGCTGGAAGAATAGGGCCTGTGCGCTTGGCGCATGTGACGTTGTCACGTTCAATTATTAACGAGAAGTTGGTCCCATGGATTTTCTCACGTGCTACCCAAACACCAGTAGTCAAACCATTAGTGTAGAGTTTTTCAATAAACTTAGAGTTGTAGTGGTTTTCAAGACTGCTGTATTTCTTAAACATAAATCACCATTATAAATAATAATATCAAAATAATTAGCAGAGACTCTGTCTCCGACCGGATGTTTAATTTGAATGGATAGAACCTAGATTCATTATACCATCAAAAAATGTAAAGCATATTAGAACTTGATTTCTATCCAATGGCCATCACGCTGGTCGTGATTAATTTTATACTGAAAGCCATTATCACGTAACCACTGACCGACTTGCTCAGTGATAGTTAAATCATTCTTTGACGGGTAGTACGTGAATTGTGTCTGACCTTTGTCAGCAGCTTTCTCTGCCATCACAGAGAAGTTAGTAATAAAATCACTCAACAAATTAGCTTTAGTGGCCAGAGCCCTTTCTCTTAATTCCTGTGCAAAACTCATTTCTTCACCTTTTTGTTAATCAAACGTTTACGGTATACAACTTTTTCTTTTGCTTTAAACTTTGACCGAGCTGTCTCGGCTTTAGTCCATAGTAATCCAACTTCTTTAGGTTGTAAACCGATTTTTTGAGCAATTTCTACGAATGAAAATCCTGCCTCATGTAATGTATAAACTTCAACCTCAGTTCTCATAATCAATCTCATGTTATCGAGTTGGTGCCATTATATACATCAATCTCAAGTCGTGTTTTTATGCTTTAAAAACGAAGAAAGGGGCCGAAGCCCCTTTCGATTATGGATATGTATAGATGATACCAGTTTCCAAAGCAGTTTTATGGACGATGTATCCATTACGTGATTCTTGAACATCAACTTCTGGGTAGTCTTTCATCATCTTCTGAAGCGTATAACGATGCAAGTAATACTTACTACCAGGATCGTCAATTTTCCAATCTTTACCTTCTTCAGTCATTTTTTGGATTTCATCCATAACCCACCAACCACACCAGATGTAAGCTGAAGTACGATGTGGAAGAGGATGAACATAAGGTAGTTCACCTTCTGGTTCTGGAGCAACTTTATCAGTTACCTGAACTTGACCCGTCGTTTTAACTGTTTTACTATCATAATCAGTTGCAGTAACAACTGCAGTAACTTCAATAGTTTGACTTCCAACAGATGAAGTATCAACGGTATATACATTAGTTGATACTTCTACCGGAGAAGAATCTTTCTTCCATGAATAAGTAATTTGTGCCGGTTCGGGTGCACCAGTCACATTAGCGGTAAATGTAGCCGAAGCATCTTGTTGAACATTAATAGAAGGAGGAGTCAATGTAATCTGTGGATTCATTGTCTTCTTATTAACAGTCAGTGATACTTCATTAGAAGTAACTTCTTTTGCATTATAATCATCAGCAGTTACTTGGGCTACGCATTTAATTCTTTTGACTCCATTTGTAGTTGGAGTATAATTAAATGTAGAGTTAGTTTCTCCACCAACTTGAGAACCGTCTACATACCATTGATACGTAGCAGACGCTCCAGCAGGTTGAGAAGCTAAGGCCGCAGTAAATTGAACTGGGGTTCCAATTACTCCGGCTGAAGGACTAGCAGGAGTTACTGCCAATGTAGTGGTCTGCGTCTTTTTATTAACAGTCAGTGATACTTCATTAGAAGTAACGCTCAGCGCATCATAATTTGCTGCAGTTACTTGAGCTACACACTTGATTTTTTTAACTCCGCTTGTGGTAGGAGTGTAATTGAATGTAGCGCTAGTCGCTTCGCTTACAGGAGAATCGTCAACATACCATTGATACGTAGCAGATGCACCTGATGGCTGTGAAGCCAAAGCAGCAGTAAATTTAACAGCTGTTCCAATTACTCCTGCTGGAGGACTATTGGGAGTTACGGCTAATGTAGTCGTCTGGGTTTTGTTTTTGACTGTAATAGTTGTAGTAGCTTCTGCTGTTTCAGCATCAGTATCTGGGACTGTGTTTGTTGCAACTACTTTAATAGTCTTTTGTCCAGCAGGACCCTTTAATACATAACTAAAAGTTGCTTCAGCTCCATCTTGTGGAGCATCGTCTACAGTCCAAGCATAAGTAATAGTTCCACCTCCAGTTTCACCACTGGGCGTAGCAGTAAACTGCTTAGTCTGATCTATAACTCCAGTAGGCGTTTTAGGAGTTATATCAACTGTAAAAGTCATAAGTTATCCTTATTTTAATGTTACGAAAGAAGAATTACGAGTTTCGCGAATTAGAACTGATCCATCGCGATTAATATAATAAATTAAGCTAAATAGTGTTTGGTGTGCCGACGCATGTTCAAAACTGGTTGGGCGAGATTTCCAATCAGGTGTTTCGGCTATCCATTGATAAATCCACCAAGGAACAGTAACATACCCTGGGCCTTTGCCTAATTTAATGAGTGTAGGACTAAAATTTTCAGGCAGAACAAATTTTACTTCTTTATTTACTTCTGGCTCAGGCTCTTTTTCAGATTCAACAACCTGAGTAATTGCTTCTTCAAATTTATCATGGTCGAATTCTATTTCTTGTTCTACAACTTCTAATACTTCAACTTGTTCTGCCGGAGAATCAAACAACAGAATAGCTTCTTCTTTAACTTCTTCGTTGGTGAAATTAACACCGTCCACATCATCTGCGGCAGTAATTAAATCGGTGATAGATAATCCATCAGTTTCAGGTAATGGTTCATTAGACAGTGCGTTAAGAGCTTCTTCGATATCAATAACAATATTATCGAATGATTTTGTTTTCTTAACACTAATACCAAATTGTGCCGCATATTCAAACAGTTTAGCTTTGGCTTCCTTTTTATCAGAAAGAGCACGTAACTCTTCAATATAGTCTTTATCGATCATGGTATTTCCTCATTATAAATATAACTATATTTATTACATGGTAATTTGACATGACTGACATTAAAGTACATTTTTATGATTTTAGTCACGTGCGCATTGAATGCGACGAAAGTACGTTTTACGAACTTCGTGACTTTTTTAGCTTTGAAGCTGACGGGTATAAATTTAACCCAAAATATCGCTATGGGCAATGGGATGGTAGAATTCGACTTTTAGATTACAATCGTTTGTTACCATATGGACTTGTAGGACAAATAAAAAAGTTCTGTAACAATATGAGTTATTCTGTATGGATTGACCCTAAAATCTTTGAGACCGAAGACCTTACCAGAGAAGATTTTGACGCATGGCTTTCTAAACAAGAAATTTATTCAGGCAACGCCAAAATCGAACCACATTGGTATCAAAAAGATGCAGTATATGAAGGACTAGTTAATCGTCGTAGAATTTTAAACCTTCCGACATCAGCAGGTAAATCACTAATCCAAGCACTTTTAGCTCGATATTATCTAGAGAACTATGAAGGTAAAATTCTCATTATCGTCCCTACAACAGCATTGACAACCCAGATGGCTAATGATTTTGTTGATTATCGCTTGTTTAGTCATTCGATGATTAAGAAAATTGGCGGTGGTGCTGATAAAGCAGACAAATCTAAAAACGACGCTCCAATTATTGTTGGCACATGGCAAACGGTAGTTAAGCAGCCTAAAGAATGGTTCTCTCAGTTCGGTATGATGATGAACGATGAATGCCACTTAGCAACAGGCAAAAGTATTTCTTCAATCATCTCAGGATTAAATAATTGTATGTTTAAATTCGGTTTATCTGGCTCATTAAGAGACGGAAAAGCCAATGTAATGCAGTACGTAGGTATGTTCGGCGAAATCTTCCGTCCTGTTAGCACGTCTAAATTAATGGAAGACGGACAGGTAACTGAGCTTAAGATTAATAGTATTTTCCTTCGTTATCCAGACGAATTCGCCGTTAAATTAAAAGGTAAAACATACCAAGAAGAAGTTAAAATTATTACCGGACTAAAACGACGTACAAAGTGGATTGCTCAACTTTCAGTCAAATTAGCTAAGAAAGACGAGAACGCCTTTGTAATGTTTAAACACGTTACACACGGTAAAGAAATATTTGAAGCTATTAAAGAGCTTGGATACGAAAAAGTTTATTACGTATCAGGTGAAGTTGATACTGAAACACGTAACGCGCTTAAAGTCATGGCAGAAAATGGTAAAGGCATTATTATTGTCGCATCATATGGAGTATTCTCTACCGGTATTTCAGTCAAGAATCTTCATCATGTTATTTTTGCCCATGGTGTTAAATCAAAAATTATCGTACTTCAAACCGTAGGTCGCGTGCTTCGTAAGCATGGTTCTAAAGCTGTTGCTACAGTTTGGGATCTCATCGATGACGCAGGTGTAAAACCTAAATCATTAAATACTAAAAAGAAGTATACTCATCTTAATTACTTGTTAAAACACGGTATTGATCGTATCCAACGTTACGCTGATGAGAAATTTAACTATGTAATGAAAACAATTAATTTATAAGGGCTTCGGCCCTTAGGAGATAAAAATGGTACTTGAATTTAAACAATTTTTATACGAAGCATCTATTGACGAATTCATGGGTAAAATTGCTAGTTGTCATACCTTAGAAGGGCTTGAAGAATTGGAAGCTTATTATAAGAAACGTATAAAAGAAACGGAATTAAAAGATACAGATGATATTTCTGTCAGGGATGCCTTAGCAGGTAAGCGTGCCGAACTTGAAGGCGACGATGATGAGGATGAGGAAGAAGACTTCTAATTAAAAAAAGGCCCAACCTTTTTGGAAGGGCCAAAAACCATAGGCAAAAAGGTAACACTATAGTAAAAGTTGGGTTTCGTTCAATTGCTCTTCTGAACTTTCTGAAACCGGCATTTGTTGGACATAATTATAACAAGGACCAGGATGTGCTGGACCTTTGTCTGTTTCAACAACCAATGCAGAATCGATTGGAGTTTTACAGACAACACAAATCTTATCTGACATGATTGCCTCCTAAGTTGAAATTACATATCTATTTATACCATTCGCATGCACATATCGATACCCATATCTTTTGTATAAAAATACTCGTCGATGTACCCGGCAAACTTCCCTTTAATATAAAGGACGTCTTCGCCACAAGGATGGTCTGCCAGAATACGAATATCCTGGCGACGCAGACGATACTTTTCCATTAAGAATTTAATTTCAGTTTCAAATTCTTCATCACTATTAAAGGCGTCTTCAATTGAATAACGCATTATTGCCCCGCTTCAAATTCTCGCATGTCCTGGATATGTTTAAGTGCAAAACTACGAGACTTGACTGCGTCAAGTGCACCACTACAGAACTCAAGTAAAATTCCCCAGTATTGTAAAGTAGTCTCTATTTTAAGCACATCTTTATCTGCGGCCAAGACAGTTTTCATTTCAGATTTCTCGTATCGGTCCATACTGAATTCATCACCGTCACCTCGTCCCGAGTAGTAGTCTAATCTTGCTTTTAGAGCAGTTTTCTTTTGAGTCTCTATACGCAACATTTCTTTACGAATAAATGAGTGCTTACGTAGCCATTTGCTGTATAACTTAACATTATTTGCCGTCTCATATTGCAACTTTGTCGTATCAATAGCTAAGTCTGCGTCTAACTCTTCCTGTAAATCTTCCAGCTTCATAATATTCTCTCTTTTAACTAATAATCTCCCGGCTGTATCGGAAGGACCTAAAACCATTATACATATGTTGCCTTGAAGCATTACACTCTATTGCTTGATGCTAACTGAAGTTTGATTTGTTCGATATCATCAGGGTTATCTACGACCGAAAATCTAATCTCTACTATAACTGTATAGTCATCATATACTGGCGTTACACTTACAGAAAGTTTGTCGATGCGCGGCTCATAGTTACGAACAGCTGCCTGGATATTACGCTCAATCGTATCGGCTGTAAGCGGTGTCATGTTCTCGAAAAGTTCATCAACCAAATCGCATCCAAATTCAGGGTCGAAGGGGCGTGAGCCTTTTCTAGTTGTCACTATGCCAAGAAGACTATTTTTAATAGAACGAAGTCCTACAGAACGAGCAACGTCCTTGTTCCAATCCATACGCATTTCTGGGTCGATATCTGAATAAAGTTTATTGATATTAGACATTATAGTAACTCAAAGAATTCTTTGAGGCCTCGTATTGTGTGAACGTGTGACGCCCCACATTTGGGACATTTAATAGGGGTTGCCAGATAAATTGATGGCGATACCAAAAGATTTTTAATATTGATCATGTCATCTTCTGTTATAAGGCCGTAAAGGTCGTTTATTTCTGCTTCAGTTAAATCTTCAACAGGGATGGACTCTCCATTGACAAAAACGGCCTCAATACATGAAGCAATCATTAATGCGATATTTTTATCATCAAATAATTTAGGTTGTCGGAACTTAATTTTAATACCACTAAACGAATACCAGGGGTCGGCCTGTTCATCCAATTGAGTGTGCAATAAATTCATATAGACTTGAAATGAATGCCCACAGGAACAATTCCAGGTGTGTTCTTGATTCACTTCACCTAACGAATGTGCCCACAGATTTACCAACAATAGCTCGGCTTCTTGTTTAGACAAGTTTTTAGCATTAGAGCAATTAGTGATAATATTGTTCACTGCTGATTCAATAGTACCGGTAGCCCGCGCACCTATGAGTCCTAAATATTCTTTTAAAGTAAAGGCTCTACAATTCACTTCTTTATCGCCTAAACGTACGGTAAACGTATATTTGTACATGTTAACTCCTTTATTGTGTATTTATAAATAATAGAAAAGGAGTAATTATGGCTAATATAATTCGTTGTAAATTACCGGATGGTGTTCATCGTTTCAAGCCGTTCACCGTGGCGGATTATAGAGACTTTTTACTAGTTAGAAATGATATCGAACATCGTTCGCCGCAAGAACAAAAAGAAATAATTGCCGATCTGATTGATGATTATTTTGGCGAGTACCCTAAAACATGGCAACCATTTATATTCCTGCAAGTTTTTGCAGGCTCTATAGGCAAAACAAAAGTTCCCGTTATTTTCACTTGCCCTAAATGCTCTAAAGAAAAAACTGCACCATTTGAGATATACCAAAAAGAACTAGTCGAACCTGAACTTGATGTTGCTGGTATAAAAATACGTTTTTCTTTCCCTGAAAAGTTTTATGACAATAAAGCATTAATGATAAGTGAAAACATAAAAGAAATATATTATAATGATGAATGGTACCCATGGAATGATTTGACTGAAGAGAACCAAATCCAAGTAATAGAAGCAATAGACATTGACTCGCTCGAGAAGGTTATTGCTTCTATGAATCCTATTAATTTGACCCTTAGATTAGGTTGTTGTGAACGTCATGTTAAAACATATACTGATATCTTAGAGGTTTTTAAATTGTTAGTTAACCCTGATGAGATTTTTACATTCTATCAGATAAACCATTCACTAGTAAAGAGTCAATACACATTGGATTCTATTATGCAAATGATTCCTGTTGAACGTGGTATTGCTTTAACATTAGTAGAAAAGGACCATAAAAAATGACAGTATTCCAACGTCCAGGATATCCTAACTTAAGCGTTAAATTATACCAAGATTATTCGGCTTGGCAAGAAAATAGATACGTTGAACTCGCAGCAACAATAACAACTTTAACCATGCGAGATTCGCTATATGGAAGAAATGAAGGGATTCTTCAATTTTATGACACTAAAAACATCCACACTAAAATGGATGGTAGACAGATAGTCCAAATCTCTGTTTCAAATTCAAACACGCCTCTCCAAGTTAGAACTCGAATTTATGGATGTAGACATTATTCTGTGTCTGTGGACTCAAAAGGTGACAATATTATTGCAATTGAGCTTGGAACAATACATTCTATAGAGAACCTTAAATTTGGGCGTCCATTCTTCCCAGACGCAGGAGAATCTATACGTGAAATGTTAGGTGTCATATACAAAGACCGTACGTTAATTACTCCGCCAATAAACACTATTAATGCTTATGTTCCTGATATTCCTTGGACAAGCACATTTGATGATTATTTGGCATATGTCAGAGAATTAGGACTTGCTACAGCGAGTGATAAGTTCGTATTCGTATGGCAAGATATTTTAGGCGTAAACATGATTGACTACGATACTCTTATTGGTCAGGAAGGCATTAAGATGATTGTAGGCGAGCCAAATACCGTAGGTCAGTATATTCAAGAGCTTGAGTACCCATTGGTATGGGATTTCACCTGGATGACTAAAGCTAACCAATTTACAAGAGACCCTATTAAAAACGCCACGATATTCGCTCATTCATTTTTAGATACATCTATTCCGGTTATTGTTACAGGTGATGGTGATAATGCTATTCTTGTGTCAAGATCAGGTGGATATTCCGAAATGACCTATCGTAATGGATTTGAAGAAGCAAGTCGTCTTCAGACAATGGCTCAATATGACGGATATGCTAAATGCACTACTACAGGTAATTTTAACATAACGCCTGCTACTAAAATTATATTTGTTGACCAAAAGAACCAATTCAAATCCGAATTTTACGTGGATGAAGTTATTCATGAGTTATCAAATAACAACTCACAAACTCATCTGTACATGTTTACCAACTCAATGGTGTTAGAACCTGTTAACCCAGTTAAGGTTAAAAATGAACTTAAATCTGATTCTACCTCTAAAGAAAATAATTCTACCACAGTCTAATAAAAAGGTAATGATTCCCAAATTAGGGCTCAAACATTATAATCTTTTAAAGGACGTTAAAGGTCCTGATGAAAACATGAAAATCTTAGCTGATTCTATTTGTAAAAATATGAGTCCTGCAGATTTTGATTTTGCATGTCTACATATATTGGAATTTAATAACAAACTTAAGTCTGAAGTTGAAAAAGATGGATTCACTTATAAACTAGATGACGTCTATGTATGCCAACGAACAGAATTCCAATTCCAAGGCAATACTTTTTATTTTAGACCCCCAGGCAAATTTGAACAATTCGCTACAATCAGCGAAATGCTATCAAATTGCTTAATAAAAGTTAATGACGAAGAGAAAGAAATTTCTTTCCTTGAGATGCCTGCTTTTGTAATCAAATGGGCAGAAGACCTTTCGACAACTATTGCTATTCCAGGCCCCAATGGCCCTATTAAGGGTATAGCAGAAATTATTGGATTGCTTGAATGAAACCTGAAGAAATGAAATCCATGCGTAGAAATAAGGTCATTGCCGATAATAAACCACAAAAAGTAGCTGCAACAGCAGCTACCGATTCATTAGAAGCATTGAATAACATTTCATCAAAACTAGACGATGTCCAAGCCGCGTCTGAACTCACATCACAAAGTGTAGAAGATAAAGGCAATGGAATTATTGAATCAATTGGAGACTTAAAGAATTCGACAGATAATACTGCTGAAGGCACAGAGCTTATCGCAGAAGTTATTGAAAAACAAACTGAAGTCACTAAAAGTATAAACGAAGTTTCTAGTGCAATAAGCTCTAAGTTAGACCGATTAGCTACATTATTAGAGCAAAAATTACAAGCATCTACCGCTATTCAAAATACAGGAGGCACCTCTCTTGAAGTAATTGAGAACGCGATACCTGTTAAAGTGGTTGAGAATGAAACTTCTGATGAGTTGTTTAAAGCATTCCCTACACCTGAAAAGATTGATAATAAGCCAGACGAAGATTTCTTCCCGGCCCCGGTTCAAGAAAGTGCTAATTCTACTTCCGATTCTAAAGGCGGAATTAGCTTTAAATTGAGCGATAAAATTGCAATGCTCACCAAAACAGTTCAAACCGGATTTAATAAATCAATATCAATTTCAGACAGAATTGCTGGAATGCTTTTCAAATACACTATAACAGCTGCTATTGAAGCCGCAAAAATGGCCGCACTTATTCTTGGTATTGTTATCGGTATTGATTTATTGATAGTCCATTTCAAATATTGGACAGACAAGTTCACTTCTGCCTGGGATTTATTTGACGAAAACTTTACTAAATTCTCCGATGAAGCTAAAGAGTGGGGTAAATTCTTAAGTGATATATTCACTTCTATTGACTCGATAAAACAATTGTGGGAAGCTGGAGACTGGGGTGGTTTAACCGTTGCTATTGTCAAAGGTGTAGGAACAGCATTAATGAACTTAGGTGAACTAATTCAATTAGGAATGGCTAAACTCTCCGCGTCTATATTGCGTGCTATAGGTTTTGGTGATACCGCGGACGAAATAGAAGGACGTGCTTTGGAAGGATTCCAAGAAACTACTGGGAACAAATTAAAGAAAGAAGACCAAGAGAAAGTCGCTAAATATCAAATGAAACGTGACGATGGGGAATTAGGAACCGTTTCTAAAGGTTTTGATATGTTACAACGCGGCAAAACATTCGTTACTAACTGGGTTCGTGGTAATGACAATAAAGAAGAGTTTAGTACAAGCGATGAGCGTGCTGCGGAATCATCAAAATTAAAAGAGTTACCTGAAGAGGAACGTAAAGAGGCGTATATAAAAGCTAATGAAACTCGTGCGGCACTGGTTAGATTTGAGGATTATATCGATAAAATCGATATGACTAATCCGGAAAATGCTAAAAACGTCGAGAAGTCTTATGCTGATTTAAGTAAACTTATTAAAGACCCTGAACTTAATAAAACTCCTGTTGTTAAAAAGGAAATAGATGCTAGATTTGAAAAGCTAAATAATAAAATGGCTGAAGCCAAAAAGGCTCAGACAACAGTTAAGCCTGAATCTTCGTCTAAATCTCCGGAAGCAAAACAAGTTCAGTCAATAGAGAAAGGACGTGCTTCTGAATCTAAACAACAGCAACCGGTAGCGGCGATTAGTAACACAAATAATGTCGTCAAAAAGAATACCGTAGTCCAGAATATGACCCCTGTAACAAGTACAACGGCTCCTGGAATTTTCCATGCCACCGGTGTTAATTAAGGATTATTATGATTAGTGTAAAAGAAATAGTAGTAGATGCAAAGGATTTAAATAAAGCAATCCCAGTCTCAGAAAGTGCTGGGCAAAGCACTAAAACCGAAACAACTACTAAAACTTATGTTGCTCAATTTCCTACAGGAAGAGCAGCCGGAAATGACTCCACAGGAGACTTCCAGGTAACAGACCTTTATAAGAATGGATTATTATTTACCGCGTACAATATGTCTGCACGCGATTCAGGATCCCTCAGGAATTTACGTCCGGCGTACGCCGGGACTTCATCTAATGGTATCATATCAGATTTAACTGATAATGTGAAAGATGCAGTGACTAAATTCTCTAATGGGTTGCTTCCTGCCGGAGCTAATAAATCTACTATAAATAAAACTCCTGTTGCTAATATACTTTTGCCACGTTCCAAATCTGACGTTGATACAACTTCACATCGTTTTAATGATATCGGTGATAGCCTTATTACTAAAGGTGGAGGTACTGCTACAGGTGTTTTAAGTAACATTGCTTCTACTGCAGTTTTTGGTGCATTAGATTCCATTACTCAAGGGCTTATGGCTGATAATAACGAACAGATTTATACTACTTCTCGTAGTATGTATGGTGGTGCCGAGAACCGTACTAAAGTCTTTACATGGGATTTAACTCCACGTTCAACTGAAGACCTTATGGCTATTATAAACATTTACCAGTATTTTAACTATTTCTCATATGGTGAGACCGGTAAATCACAGTACGCCCAAGAGATTAAAAGTTATTTAGACGAATGGTACCGTTCAACGTTTATTGAGCCTATGACTCCAGACGATGCTGTAAAAAATAAGACATTGTTTGAAAAGATTACTGCATCATTAACAAACGTATTAGTTGTAAGCAACCCTACGATTTGGATGGTTAAAAACTTTGGACACACATCTAAATTTGACGGGTTAACTGATGTATTTGGCCCATGTCAAATTCAAAGCGTACGTTTTGATAAAACTCCAAATGGACAATTTAATGGTCTTGCTGTTGCTCCTAATTTACCGTCAACATTTACGTTAGAGATAACAATGCGAGAAATTATTACATTAAACCGTTCTTCACTTTATGCGGGGACTTTCTAATGTACTCTTTAGAAGAATTTAATAACCAAGCTATAAATGCAGATTTCCAACGAAACAATATGTTTAGTTGTGTATTTGCTACTACACCGTCGACCAAATCATCTTCACTAATTTCGTCAATTGGTAGTTTTGCTTATAATAACTTAGGGTTGGATTCAGATTGGCTAGGATTGACTCAAGGTGATATCAATCAGGGCGTAACAACCCTGATTACAGCAGGAACACAGAAATTAATTCGAAAATCAGGTGTAAGTAAATATCTGATTGGAGCAATGAGTCAACGTACGGTACAAAGCTTGTTAGGTGAGTTCACAGTAGGAGCTTATCTGATAGACTTCTTCAATATGGCATATAATAATACAGGTTTAATGATTTATTCTGTAAAAATGCCTGAGAACCGATTATCTTATGAAACGGATTTCAACTATAACTCCCCGAACATCCGAATTACCGGTCGAGAAATGGACCCGTTAGTAATAAGCTTTAGAATGGATTCTGAAGCATCCAACTTTAGAGCAATGCAGGACTGGGTAAACTCGGTCCAAGACCCTGTAACAGGTCTTCGCGCTTTACCACAAGACGTCGAAGCAGATATTCAGGTTAATTTACATGCGCGAAATGGTTTACCACATACTGCTGTCATGTTCACCGGATGTATTCCTGTTAGTGTCTCTTCTCCTGAGTTAACGTATGATGGTGATAATCAGATAACAGTTTTTGACGTAACATTTGCTTATCGCGTTATGCAATCAGGTGCTGTAAATAGACAGGCTGCTTTAGAATGGTTGGAATCAGGACTTATTAGTAGTGTTTCAGGAATGTTTGGAAATAATCAGAATGATTCTGGTCTAGGAAGTGCAGTATCAAGACTTTCTAGATTAGGTGGGACCGCCGGAGGTGTGTCTAATATAAACACATTGACAGGTGTGGTGAATTCTACATCAAGAGTTTTAGGACTATAAGAAAAAAGGGAGACGTTGTCTCCCTTTAGGGTTTATTTACGGAATGAAAGGAATGCTGGTGCTCGGAATGGAGTATCATCTTTAGAGTATTTAACTAATACGACCATTGGTACCTCTGTTTCTAAATGGCCTGTCAATACACCGATAAAAATTTGATCAGTGTGCTCAGGGTCACGAAAGTTTTTAAGAGGTTCCATAGCAATATGGAATGCACCTGGGAATACTCGATTCAATTCGTCAATCACAGCTTCGTTAAAAACATCATCTGCCGGGACAACATCTTCAACTACTAGTTCTTGACCATTAAAGCGAAGCATAGATTTCATAACGTTTTCCTCATGTTGTTGATGGGATGATAGTATCACACATCCATGTGTTTGTAAACTATCCTTGGACAAATTTAAACGGAACTGATTCTAAATCCATTAAAGATGCTAACAATTTCAAACCTTTAGGTGCACTAGTTTTTTCTACAAATGAGGAGAACGATACCGGCTCATCTGATTCGATTCCACCCGTCATAGCAACCACCTCGCCTGTTTCCATGAGAACATCACCATCATAAATGACAGCCTCGTCCAACTGGTCCGAGGACATGACTTCAGCTTGAATAAATTTAAGGTTGGATTCTAAACCTGCACCAGTGTCAGATGACGCATCTGTAATTTTATTTATCTGCAAGAGAATGCCTCTAGGCAAAATAATTTCTTGCTCATTAGGGTGATTACTCAACTGTCCTGGATAAATCACGTTAACTTTATGGGCGCCATCAATAGCCCATCCAACGTTAACACGGATTTGTTCTGGCGCATGCATAGCTGTTCTTACTTGACTAGGAGAAATAGTAACACCTTCGTCATTATTGTCAATGTTAAGCTCTTTGCGAACTTCTTCAGGAGCAAGTCCAAGGGCAACGTTCTCTTTAAACCCGCCGAAAATAATAGGAGCTAGTGAAGTGGAAACATAGTTTCTGAAGTAGAACACCTTATTTTTAACCATTGCTTCATAAATAGGCATTCTGATAGACTGAGCTCTATATAACGTTAGTCCTTCAGGTAAACGGTCTCCATTTAAAAACGCCGAATCAAGTCCATCAATAGCGCGTTTAACTTCATCTTCATCTGCAACATCGTAAAAATCTGGTTTATAACGACCTAACAACATATTATTGATATCGGTATACGCAGAAGAGGCATATTCACGAATAGCTCGTTTTTCAGCAACAGAGTATTGTTTAGGGTCCCGATTCATTGTTATATTAAAGGTGCCTCTAGCCGATTCTCGTGCATAAGTATACATCACATTAGACAAGAACGCTGATTTACGTTGTTTCCAAGTTTTTTCAGATACTTCAGCTAAAACATCGTCGTCTAGTTGGAAATTATCACGTCTAAAATCTTCAAACCATTCGTCTTTAATAGAGTCTGCAATTTCATTTGCAGCTTCAACAAAAGCAGCTAATGCTTTAACAGATGTTGTTTTTTCGGTTTTAATTTTCTTAGCAAACTTTTCTAAAGTTGGCTTAATAACACTACCATAAGAAACTTCATCAGCAAATCTAAAGGATTCATCAATACGATTATAAATCTTATTTTCGATATCAGCAACTAAAGTGCCTTTTGCTGTGGATGATGCTTGGGCTAGTACGATTTCATATGCTTCAGGAAGTAATTCGGCTGTAGCTGGGCCACTAACTTCTTTAGCAGAATTTTCGTATTTCTGGAATAACTCGCCTTCTTGTCGGTCAGCTTCTAAAGATTGACTTGCTGCAATAGCACGACGAGAAATTTTAGTACGAGCAATAACAGGCTTATCTTTACGTTTTTCTTCTACCGCAGCAATAGAACCAGCGATAGCCGTTTCTTTGGTGACCTTTTCGCCAGTCTTTTTACTCACATAAACTTCGCCAACATCAGAATCTACTTTCGTGTACAACTCTGTGTTAATGTTAGGGATGCCTTTAATATCTTCAATGTTGGCATTTTTACGAACCATCATTACATAGGTGTGTTTACCTGTGAATTGATACATTGCCGACAATACTTTAAAACGACCACCGGTTTTAGTAGAAACTAAACGAGCAAGAAGAGTTTGAAGCTGCTGTCCACGTCCTTTCAATTTCTTGGTAGGGAATCGGAACAGAACTGCATCCATACGAAGAGCTTTAACCTGTTCATATACTGTATTGAAAATAGTGTTGATTGCATCAATAGGAGCAGGACCAAGACCGTTTTTCAATTCAGCGAGATTACCCTTTTCAGACAGACTCATAATAACAACATGAGCATATTTGTCGCCAAGTTTAACTTGTTTTACAGCATCGCCTTCAGAAAGGTAAGAGAATAAGCGAACTACGATGTTTGTATCGATATCACCAATTTTCCAGACTTGTGGAACTTTAGCTTTAGGGTTCAAATTGACGACAGGAAGACTGCCTTCAGATTCAAACACTTCATTTAATTGTTCAGACATAGTGTTTTCCTTTTAGTAATAATTTATATTTATGCCAAAAAGAGCCCGAAGGCTCTTAATCCACAATCGGGAGCAAAGTACGATAAACTTCAAAATTAGGGCCTTTTTCGTACCCATCAACGTTATCTACGAAAACCCGATACGAATTTTCATTAGGAAAATCTAATATAATCTGAGAGCAAGAGGTGGAAACATCTCCACCATCCTTCTTAGCTACAATAACTGTTTCTAAATAAGCTTTCATTATAAACCTGTCTGGGACCACGGTCCAAATACGTCTTCAAACGAATCCGCTTCTGTTTTATCAAAACGGAACCCTTTAATAATTGGAAGGAAAATACCTACAGTACCTTCACGGCCTTTAGAATGAACCCAACCATTACATTCACAATCAGCGATACGTCCAATTAATTTACCTTCACGAGCTTCGGCCATTAATCGTTCACGGTCTAAATCATGACGCTCGTCTAAAGGAATAAGAACCTTTACACCGTCAACTGTTTTATGAGTTGTATCTTTAAAACCTGAACCACAATCAGTTGTAATACGACGACAACGTGATACGAGTTCGACACCACCTAATTTGTTAGGGTCTTTAGAGTGTTCATAGTATCCTACAACTTCTAAAGCGATATCAATAACTTCTTTAAATTTAATTAGGTTCTTAGATCGTTTGTTTTCCCAATATGAATCACGGTTTTTAAGGATAATACCTTCAAGACCTTGGTCAACATATTTTTTATAAACCACTTTAGCTTCGTCAAGATTACGAACTAACTGATTTTCAATTGGCTCAATTCGCTTAAAGCCTTCAGCCATATTTTCAAGAGCAGCAAAACGAACATCGTATTTCTGACCTTTAATTTTGCCATCAGAATAGACTTCATCTAAAGGAACATAGTCCCAGGCTTGAAGAACCATACCTTCCGCTTCTTTAGGAGAAATAGTCCCTTGAAGAGATTTATTTGCTAAACCATTTGAAGTGCTACGATCTGCAACTTGTACTTCTTCGGATTCTTCATTATCACCAAATAAGAACGACAGGTCATTTCCTGAGCTCACAGCCTTTTTAATATCAAATGAATGATAAACTAATTCACCGTCGATTAAAACCCCATTAGGGTGTCTTTCACGAGCTTCTTTAGTCATTTCCATTAGTTCATCAGCTAATAGAGTAAGACCATGGTATTCGTTACCTGCACGAGAAAAGAATTGAACACCATCATCGCGAACTTCAGCGAAACAACGAGCACCATCGGCTTTTAATTGAGCAAATGCAGGCCATTTAATATTTTTAGTAATCAATTTCTCATCATATGCAGATGCTAACATCTGTGGTTGCAATTGAATAAGTCCAGGCCACACCTTATTCGCGATAGACACTGAAGCACCTACTTCAAGGTCGCGCATCATTACACGACGAAGGACTTCTACATCATCAGGTTTACCGTCAGCGATATAACCCATGAGCTCTTTAATTGCAGCATTACCAGTGAGTTTACGAGTGGCTAATGTGAACTCAATAAAATCCAACATGTCATCTAATTCAAGAAGACCATACGCTTGAGACCTTTCACCTGGTCCTGGCCATTTCTTAATATAATACTGGATACCACGTGCATATGTTAAACGATACACACGTTCAAGTAATTTGTTGTCCTTATTTTTCTTAAGGATTTCTTGTTTTGTTTTAGTAGAACCGATCGCAGCTATTTGGTTTAAAATATCTAAAATCATTTGATGTCCTCGATTTTGGTTACGGTTCTATTATAAGCCACTTCATCTAGAAGCGATTTCAGCGTTTTCTGATAAGTGGTAATCCATTTACCGAGTCCTTCAACATAGTATTCTGAAATGTAGATGAACCCTTGTTCAACACACTCTTTAAATATTTCTGCGTCTTTTACTGAACGAAACAATGGCCGGTCTCGAAAGAACATGTTAACGTGACCGTAGTCACGCGGTGTGTTTTTGCCATCTGTAATATCATGAACTACAAACATAATTATCCCTTAACAATTTATAGACCAAGTCCATTTAGACGAATCTAAAGGAAAGTTTTGAATCGTCCACCATGGCTGCATATCGGTTGGTCCTGGGGTTCGCCAGGTATACGGATTCGTCGGACCGCCAATTTGATTAGGCCATGCACCTGGACTTGTTGCACCAGATTCTTTAAGCAAATCCGCCAATCGTTTTAAAAGGTCTTCACGATCTGAATCTGAATTATGCTCGGGTGGAACCAAACGAGATTCAATATCATCCCACGTGTGTACACGTTGTGCAGTGCGAGGAATATCATCACGTTCACCACGAGCCAACCAATAAATCGGTACATTAAGAATTTCTGCCGCATGGTCGCAGTGATGAGCTAAATCGTCAACGTAACAAATCACGTTATATTTTGTTTTAGCTAGTTCGAATAATTGTTCCTTTGAAGAATCATGACCACACATCATTACTTCAGAGAAAGCGCCAGGGAACAAAGCATTCAAATTAAATTGTCTATTCAATCGAGCATCAATTGAATCACCTAGCGCCGTCACGGCTACAAAATTATAGTCTTCTTTTAGTTTATTGATAACTCGAAGAGCATCCGAATAAGGCGCTAAGTAACGAATAAAATCAGAGCGATTATATTTTTCTATTAATTGTTTACCAAGGTTATCGTCGGTATTGAATAGTTTACCAGGAGAAATAAATTTTTCGTCCTGAATCATTTTTAAAATATGTTCTAATGGAAGATTATATTTTTGGGCAAAATAAGGAAGTCCAGATTGCCAACTTAAACATACACCATCAATATCAGTCAAAATAGTAGGTTTCATAAAGAGTCTCTTAATAGGTTTAACACATCAATAAATTCAGCTTCGGTTAGTATTGTATCATCTTTTGTTAGACCACTAGCCATGCTGTGCTTCAAAATTTTTCCTTTAGAGGCTTGTAAGGCATCACGAAACCCCTTATTTTGGATCGCGGCTTCAAAATATGCATTTGTATACAGCTCTTTCCATGCTGCAGAGTATCTTGAAAAGGGAATTCCAAGCCAGAAAAGCGTCCCACGGTCCTGAGCTCTTGCATAATACCTTCCAGCTTGCTGTGCGGCCAATCCGGACATCCCAAATATACGTTTTTGTTGTTCATGATTTCTCACCTTGCACCCTTGTAGGAAGCCTTCAAGACCTCCGAATTGAATACCATCCATAACGAAAGGCCACCGGGCAAAATTACTTAATGCACATGACGGCCACTTAAAATTGCTTCTTATTTCTAATTCAGACATCTTTAACACTTATAATTTCAATATCAGCCCAATGACCATAAGCTGGTAGACGGTCTTTGATAGATAATCCACCATCATATTTGAGCATTTTAATTGTTTTAGTATACGGTTCAACATTTCGGGCCCATGGGCTTACATCAGTCACACGATAAGTAACTTCAACCATTTCTGTACCTAACAATTTCTGAATTAATTTCTTTATCATATTATCCTCGCTTTAAAGATTTGATTACAGACAGTTCACCACCCATGCGAACGTCTTCAGTTCCATCGACCCATAGGACGGTGTAGGCTTCTTTAATAGTAGCATTACCTAATTTAAAAGCAGGTAAAACCTTTGAAATCATACCAGGAATACCTATACCTTTTAACTGAACGGTTTGTGATAAGAATAGTTGCATTAGAACCTCATCTGAAAGCCGTGTGATTTAACATTACCGCCATAAATGTCAGAGGTATTGACTTCACGTGCGGCGCTAGGGTCGATGTTAATATCATGGTTGAGCTTAGTGATTGCTAAGGTATCACGACCGTTAACAGTACGGAATTCTACCGGGCACACAACATCAGCATAAGCCTTAATGGATTCACGAGTAGGTTGTTTGTCGACAGGAACATCTTTACCCGCTTTAGAGAAAACAACTTCACAGAAATTTTTACGAGTATCAAAATAAGTGGTCATAAACATAATATTTTCCTCAAAGGAGGCCGAAGCCTCCATTTTTAAGATTAGATATCGAATTCGTTCAGAACTACATCAAAGATTGCTTCCAGGTGTTCAGGTTTAGCTCGGTTGCTCAGGATGTGACGAATCCAAGTTTTAACCAGAAGCTTACGATTAACACCATTCCAGCAAGGATGGGTGCCTAAATCACGTTGACGGAAATCATCATCTAATGCAATTTTGAAGTTGGAACCTTCCATCGTGATTGAAACTGTGATGCCATTTTCAAATCGCATATAAACGTAATTAGGAGTCATATACTGCTCAATTTCGCATACTGAACCATTTTTATGTTTCCATAAGCAAATCGTATCAATAGAACCAGCAATACCGTTAGAAACATATTTACGTTCGAAGTTGATGTAGTTCATTTTATTCTCCAGATGTTTAAGTTGTTTGTTGGTACAGGTATATAATAACATATCCTGTACCAAAGTAAACATTTTATTTGATTTTTGTCCACTTAGCTGAATCGATAACACCTTTTGCTTTAATCTTCTCAATTAATGACTCTGCGCGATTTCTGGCATTTTCGTACCATACAACATCTTCAGAGTAACCAGTTTCTTCATCTTCGTAAGTTTTAGAACGAATACGGCCATAAACTGTAGAATTCAGGCGGTAAATTTCACCGGTGAAAAAGTTTTCGATTTCGATATGATAACAAAAATCGTCTGAAGGGCCATCAGGAGTTGTACAATAAACCACATCACCTTGAACTGAACGAACCATCCACTGTAACTCGTTAACAACTTGAGATTTATATCCATCATGGTCACGGCATTTAATTGTAGCATTTAAATTGATAGTGTTCATTTTATTCTCCGGTTGTTTTATTGATTAGGTGGTACAAGTCTATAGTAACACATCCTACAGGAGAGTAAACATCTTTTTTTTTAAACTTTTTCTGCCCTAAACGCACAAAAGGGAGACCGAAGTCTCCCTAAAATTATGCAACAACCTTTCCAAAACGAGAAGCATCATCTCGAAGAACTGCACGTGCTCTGCGCATGATCTTCTCAACGGTTTGATTAATACGAGAGTTCGACCCACGCTTGTATCCAGCGCGTTTAGAGGTACCATCAACTTTCTTTTCAACTGCTTTCTTTGCTTTAGCTTGTTTTGCCATTATAAATTCTCTTTAAACGAAAATGCAGGACTTATTGACATTGCCTGCGCAAGCCCTCAAGGGGAACATAGGTTTTGGATATTTAACGACAGGATAACCATAAACCCGTCATCATACCACCAAGACTTACACAGCTAACCTTTTGCTGACGCATGATAGCAATTATTTCAAAGTAATAACAAAATGACGAACTGCTTTACGTGCGGCAGAAGCCAGAGGCTTAGCATATTTCAATTCATCTTTAGCTTCCAGCTCAGCAGCCAGAGTAGCCTGAGCAGGATTCAGATGTTTGAAATATCGCAGGATTTCCAGTGCTTCGGCTTCAACATCAATTGACGCGCCGTAGTTTTCGTGACCGTTATTCCATGCATTGCGTTGCAGTTCAAGAGCGTGTTGTAATTGTTTAATCATTTTAAATTCTCAATTCGAGATAATATTTAGTAGCCACGTTCGTCTGAATTTCACCTTCTTTCGACAGGTCTCTCAGTTGTAGGCTACCGCTTAGAAGAGTGTTCTCTTCATATAGTTATTTATATCACTTATAAAGACACGGAATAGCTTTATAGTGGCATGTTACGAATTTCTGTTTAATTTCTTTAGGCTGTTTAAGTCCCAAAGCCACAAATGGATGTGGAACATTTCGAATTTGTCCGACTGGTAGTGGAGTCAAATCACCGACTTCAACAAAACCTTCAGGAACATCAGGACCTACAGAATGAACTACACATAGTTCAGGAACTTCACCTTGAACACGTTTACCAATCACAAGTCCTGATTCGGTAACTTCTTCATCACCTGCTTGAGCGGGTTCAGAAACCAGAATGACATATTCACCAACAGCACGAATTGGGAGTTGTACTTCAGACATCTTATTTCCTTGTTGTTTGACGATAGATTAATAATACCATACTATTCGTAAAGCATATTACATAAGAAGCAAACGTTCTACCGGAGTACCATCAACCGAAATTACTTTATCAAGGCGGAAAGAACGCCACTGGCCTAACTTGGTATCGAATGCTCGAACTGATTCACGAGGTTCAGAACGAACTTCTGTCGATGGGTTACTATTTTCATATTTGACTTCAAGTTCATCGCGAGAGGCAAACATCGTACGAACATCACCGTTAGCCTTTTCAAATACAACACAATGAACGCCTACAGACAGAATAGTTTTAATACGTTCACGAAGAACCATAGTTTCTTGTTCAGTTAAAATCATATTATTCACCACAAAAGTTTCGAATTTGTTCCCAATTCAGAGAACGAAGATTATTACGAGAGTACTGAATTACTTCAATACCAGCTTGTTTAAGAATGTCTGCCCAATTTTCAGGAGATCGGTCATATAATTCTGCATATACAACCTTTTTAATACCTGACTGTGTAATAGCTTTAGTGCAATCAGGACATGGAGAAAGTGTCGTATACAACGTAGCACCTTCAATAGAATTACCTTTACGAGCTGCAAACAAAATTGCATTCAGTTCCGCATGGATTTCGTTATTAGCGGACCATGCACTATGAGCAGCCCGATGTTCTTTAGCCAAAACAAAATTATCCACCCGTCCAAATGCTGTAGTGCCTTCTTTATGTCCAGCAACGATGACCGGACTTGGTTTATTCTTCAACCAACCGTTTTCGGATGCATGTTCACAACAGTTAACACCACCGGCCGGGCTACCGTTATACCCAGTAGAAATAATGCGCCCATCTTTTTCAATGACTGCGCCAACTTTCCATGAACAACATTTTGATTCTTGAGAAATCAGATATGCAATCTGAAGGTATGTGCTAGCTTTCATTATTGAACCTTATTAATATAAGTTAACAGCTCTTTAGTTTGTTCCCAACTGATGCACGCATCGGTAACGGAAACGCCATAGGACATATTATCAGAAATTTTTTGATTTCCTTCATGTAGGAATGATTCTATCATAATTCCTTTGACCAAATCATTAGCTGCTAAATTTTTACCAATACCAATTTGATTGCTATAATGCCCATCAGCGTTTGCATGGCTACAGTCAACCATTACATAATGATTCAGACCTACTGCCCTTGCTTTGTTAGAAGCTTCTTGAATATCAGAAGAATGATAGTTCGGGCCGTTGGTCCCGCCACGCAATACGATATGCGTATTCTGATTACCTTCAGCTTCAACAATGCCTACAGTACCATCGACGTCCATACCCATATACCGATGAGGCCAGGCGGCACTATACATCGCGTCTGTAGCTACTTTAATAGAACCATTGGTTGCGTTCTTGAAGCCTACGCACATCGGTAGACCTGAAGCAATTTCACGATGTGTCTGACTTTCAGTCGTACGGGCGCCAATAGCAACCCATGAGAAAATACCAGAAAGATACTTAATCGTGAATGGGTCTAATACTTCAGTTGCTAATGGAAGTCCCATACGTAGAAGTTTACGACACAATGTTCGTGCAACTATAAGACCGTGGTTCATATCAAAACTTCCGTCAAGATACGGATCATTTACAAGACCTTTCCAACCTACGGTAGTTCGAGGCTTTTCAAAATAAACGCGCATCACTAACAGAACATTAGGAAGACGAGTTTGAAGTTCAGCCAGACGTTTGCCGTATTCAACAGCAGCAATAGGGTCATGAATTGAACAAGGACCTACAACAATAAGTTTGCGTGGGTCTTCACCATTCATAATTGAATTAACTTGTTCGCGATGAGAAGCCACTTGTGATGCGTAAGCTTCCGACAAAGGAATAATCTCAGCCAATTCTTTTGGAGAAATAAGTTTTCCGACGACAGGTAACATAACAATCCTTAGGAGATATAAACAGATTCTGATTCAACAATACCTTTAACCGGATTAGACAGGCTAATTTGGTAGTGCTCAGATTTATGACCATTCTCGATAGTAATGAGATAGCTCTCATTATAGTGTTCCATATACTCGAGTTGCTTCAACAAGACCATCACTGCCTAATTTAAGATTAGTAATTTGGTCACCATCTTTAGGATTAACAATTATGAGAAAAGAACGTGGAGATTCTTGAATAACTCGTAATGTTGCATCTTGGAAACGTTCAGACACTTTATTGATGAGTGCTTGAGCAAATTCTTTTACTTTAATCTGAAATTCGTGTACTGTAATTGGGTTTTCACTTAGCATTTCTATTTCCTCATTTGTTGGTAGAGTTATAGTATCACAACTCCACCATGTTGTAAACCATTAAATTGCAAAACATTTAATTTCTTGTGAATCGAAATCAACTTCACATTGAATTACTAGATCAGCATCAAGTCCAAACACAACAATCACATGAGCCGATCCAGGCAACAGTGTAACGGACACAGAATCCACTTGGTCAGGCACCAGCGTATTCAAAACGTAGAGTAGTTCAGAGTGGATCTTAAGCTCGGTAGCCGTGTCCAGCTTATCAAAGAAATGATTTGCGATAATCTGACTAAAAACGACCTTTACAATTTCAGAATATTTAGGGAACATAATTACCTCAGTGTACAGTATTTACTTTAACTCGAACAACAAATTGCTCGGTCGGTTCGCCTACAGGAACAAACTCTACATGATATTCGCCTTTGTAACGAGTATTCAGGTCGTTACGAATTTCGGTAAGCTTGTTGATTAATGTAGAACTCATATTAAGTCCCACTAGTTTACGAAGCATTTTGTATGCTTCATCTTCGATTTCATGATGTTTATCGCACATAGTTTTCATTTAACCATTCAATTGCCTGGTCGACGTTATCAAATATACCACCGTCCAAACGTTCTTCATACTCATAGTCCAGCACATCAATACCGAACTGTCCATTTACTAAAGGCCAGGCTACAAACAAATATTCTTTATGCTGTTCGATGGCCTCAATCACTTCATATAATCGTTTCATTAAAAATCACCATGGTTAACTTGCCAACATTCTAAACCAATACGACGCCACATTTCCACAACCTGGCTACGGTCATCAACGGCCAATTTCACATCGTAATAAGGAGCAATACAGTTCCAAAAGAGTTCTTCCTTAACAACATCGTCCTTACGAGTGTCACCTTGATTACGTTGAATATGCATTTCCCATGGAATAGAAAACGTGTCCATCCATTTTTTAGTTGCTTCGTAATAACACATTGAATCTTCTTTAGTTCCAGATTCACGACCGCTTACAGTAATAATTGTATACCCAGCCTGATGAAGCATCTTAACATATTCGACAACCATAGGGTTCGGGGCATCTGTAGACAGTTTATCCAACTCATAAGGCCCACGAGCAACATGTAGAGCTAAAGTCCCGTCAAGGTCGAAGATAACCGCTTTAGGTTTACCCGGAGTTCCTTTATAAACCGGAAGTCCTTTGTATTCACGCATACGAGAATACATCGAACGTAGAACATCAATAGGAACGGCCTTTGTGCCGCGCTGGGCATTACGTTTAACCAATTCGGTCCATGGAACATCGAACACTTGATATACAACTTCATGACCCCACTGTTTAGCGTATTCTTCCCAGACAAGACGACGTTCAGGATTTAAGTTGGTGTCAGAAATAATAACACCCTTAGTTCCATCTTGACAGAGAATCATATGTGCCGCATCGTGTTGCATATAAGTTACGATACTTTCTTTCTTTTTAGTATATTTGTACTCGTCACGTTCTTCATGACCCATGATGGATTGACGATAATCGTCGCGGTTGATATTAAAGAACCCAGGATTCTTAGCAATAAATTCACGAGCCCAAGTGCTTTTACCAGACCCAGGACAACCTACAGTCAAAATAATCTTTTTCACAGTTTTACTACCTCTTCAGCAAATTCAAATTGTCCGCCAAGAATTTTAGCAATTTCGCGTCCTAGTTCAGCACCTTTCTTGCAATCTTGCATAGTCCAAGAATCACCAATCTGCGATTTACGAAGAGCCCGTGTATTGATATCTGCTACAAGCGTATGGATTAACTTATTGATTTTGGCTTGGTCCATTATTTTATTCCTAAGAAAGTTTCAAGAATACGAATGTTATGCTCGCGCCGGTCTTTATTAATTTCAGCAACGTTTTTATTAATTGACGTACTTCTAACGTTTGAAGAAATAAATTTAATCATATGACTTTTGAGTTGTTGCAAATCCAACCCTTTTTCTTTAGCGGCTTTACGAAGAGCTTTACCTGCTTCATCTAGTGCCTTTGCTGCATCTTTGTCATAATTGACAAGTGACATTCCACGGCAGATATCAATATACTCATCAGACCGTTTGATGTAATTCTCTAGTAATGTTTTCATTTAGATTTCCTCAATTATCCATAGGAGCATTATACTCTGCTCCCGAGAGTTTGTAAACTATTTTACTAAAGATTCAATATACTCGTGAAGAGCTTTAGTCGCTACTGCCCACTTATTCTGATATTCATTTTTCAGATTAGCACGAGACTGAACTAACAAGCGATCATTAGTCGGAGGCAAAGATTCTAATCGTTGAATCTGGCGCCCATAAATCATAGCCGCCATTTCAGAGTCATAGATAAGTCCTTTAAGGTATTCATGCTGTTCTTTAGTCATTGACATTTTTCCTCTTTTAAACTACTACGATAATAACATAACATAGTCTTCTGGTCATGTACATATCTTTTTACGTCGTTTAACCAGATACGAAATTCTTGAGAGTCTTCAAACGGCATTCCAACCCACGGATTACCATCAATAACCTTTACTTGCCATTTCTGGTTATATTCAACAATAGATTCAGGCCATTGCGGATGTAAAGTTTCTTTAGGGCTTAAGGGCACATCCTGGGCACATCCAGCCAAAATGCCAATAGATAATACAACTGCGGTTAATTTAATCATTCTGAGAGCTTCCTGAGGTCTTCTGCAAAGGAATCGAAGGACCTGTTGATTTGTTTTTCGACCAATCCTGGCTTACTTGCCACCACGTTCTTCTTCTTCGAATCCTTACGGAGCTTTTCATTTTCGGCCTTAAGTTGGTCAACTAAAACACGGTTCTTATAAGTCATTTCTTCGATTGACTGATATTGAACCTTGAAGTCGTCTAATACTTTAGCATTGTTTTTAGCGGTCTCTTTGACAGAAGCTAATTCAGTATTCAACGAATCAACTTTGTTGTTTAAGACAACTATTGTTACCGTAGAAACTAGAGCAAAAGCTGCTACTATAGCATAAATCGGATTTACTTTAAGCATGTTTTAATAATCTCAATGATTTCATCTCGGGATAGTCCATTGATAAGAACGGTTTTCGGACCATCACACTGGATTTTGTACGATTCAAACAATATACACAACTCTTCTGCTGTATGATACGGGCTTGAAATTCCGAGGCGGTTGAATTTGTCAGTAAGAGGGTCGCAAATGATGTAGAATTTTATACCTGCGATATGTACGTTTGGTTGACTAATATTAATGAACACATTAGCGTCGTATTTAGTCAAATTGTTTTGAAGAAATTCTACCATGGCATTAACTGCTTCCGGCATCGCTTCGCGTTTCTCTTCAGCGTATCGGGTGGAATACTCTTTTTGTTTTACTTTCTTTTTAAGATTTTTGGCCAGTGTAACACGTAGGTCAGTAAGATAACCAACTGGACGTCCTTTCTTAAAGACCCGGATTCCGTCAGTTGTATCTCCAAAAGCGGTTACGACCATATCGTTAGTAATCAATTGCATATTCATAATTTTCTCCTCGGGTTGTTGATAAAAGCCATAGTAACACCTTCCTTGGTGTTTGTAAACCATTAATATCCTTCAGGGATGAAATTTTTATGATTTTTAATAAAGACAGATTCTAGAGCAGTCATCATTTGCTCTTTTGAACCACCTTGGTAAAGATTCATAATGATGCCAAATAGCCAAGGCGACTGTGCTCCCTTACAAATGGCCTGGGCTTCTATAGCATATGTTTTACGATCTTTTCCTTTGTGTTTGTCGTATGCGTCTAGGCAGATATAAAATGATCGGTCTAAGAAATCGAGATAGGCCTTTTCGAAGAGCTCAACCTTTTTAAATGAAAACTCATCATCCGCATACATTGCTTTAAGGTCGTCTGAAGCACCGTTCATAATAGCAAGAAACAACTTTTCCGGGCTAGAGATTGAGTCCCGAGTTGTATGAAGAGCAACGTACCAGTCGGTCTTCAATTTGAAATGAGAACCGTCTTTCATTACGGCCACATACCCTTCAATATTTGTAGAAGACTTAACATCTGATGTCCAGTCGCCTTCTGGTACTTCAAATCGGTCTACAAGATATTTACGAAAAACAGGGTCTAGATAAATGTCGTCATACTCGATATATTTGCCGGTATTGTTATCTCGAATGTTCAAAAGAATCAATCGTTTTTCAGGGTATGTTAAAACAATTTTATTTGTTGGAGCAACATATTCAAAGTTCGCAGTAAAACCGTCATTACAAAGTTCTAATAAACGATCTGCTAAGTCTTTGTGGTTAATATCTAGTAAAATACTTGTAGCAGAAGCGGCTTGGTCGGATTTGATAGACCCTTTAGATTTGAAACGAACCATATTGCCGTCAAGGTATGTCGAGACTAATGAACCGTCTTCTTTAGTCATCAGATATTTTACATCGCTAAGGTCAATTGACAATGTAAACGGGTTCTCATTTAGATTAAAGAATTTTTCCATTGGACGAGAAGCAATACGTATAGGAGTTTCACCATCCATTTCGAACATAATACCACGACACTCTAACGCGTCAGGCAATAACCAATCCGAATATGAAGCAAAGTTATATGAGAAAATTCGATACTTTTTACCGATTGGACTTACATCATCCGAGTAGAAAAATTTACGATCAGATGACGACTTACACAGAGATAACAGATTATAATAAAGCTTTTCCATTTTGTATCCTCAGTTAGTTTTTTTAAATTGTACCACAATCCTTGTGGTATGTAAACTACTTTTTCTTATGTTGGATATTCCAAGGCGGGTTGAACTTTTTGATAAAAAGCGGTTCTTCAAGGTCCATTGTTGCGATGGTCATTGAACCAAGTTCATTGGTGACTGAAAGGTCAAAACATTGGCGGGCCCAGAATTCAACCTTTTTGCCTTGCATTAAGGCATCCAAAATCATAAGTGATTTTCTTGAATCTGAAGTCTGGTCTTTTCGATTTATGGCTGTTCGATAATAGTTAATGCGTTTCTTTAAATTCTTGGTTTTACCAATATACACAAGTTCGTCATCTATAGCAATAGCGTATATGACATTTTTCTTATTAGGGACATCAACTGTTTTAATTGTTGCATCTTCTAATAGCTCCAATTCTGTATATTTAATAAAGGAATATTCGGCGGCGATATCTTTCATAATAAAGTGGGACCGAAGTCCCGTCCTTAGAAATATTTTTTATATGAATTGATTACATTTTGGTCTACATCATTATCAATTTGTGCGACAAGATAAGAACTGATTTCAACTTCCTGAGGAGCTGCTTGAACTAAATCGGAGTTCAGATATTCACGAATCCAAGGATACGGATGCTTAGTCGGAGCATCAGTGATTGGGCATGGCAAACCACACTGTTTCATACGAGACACAGTCAAGTAATCAACAAAAGCACACATACTCTGCGTATTGATACCTGGACATGTACCGTCTTTAAAGAGGTGTGCAGCCCATTCCTTCTCTTGTCTATTTACTTCCATAAAAATGTCAACTGCTTCTTGTTCACATTCTTTAGCAATTTGAACCCACTCATCACCATCAGTACCAGATTGAAGTTGACGGATAATGTACTGAGTACCCTTGAGGTGGAGTTGTTCGTCACGAGCAATGAACTTCATAATCTTTGCATTACCTTCCATAATTTCCATATTTTTATGGAAGTTGAAAGTGCATGCAAATGATACGTAAAAACGAATAGCTTCTAAGGCGTTGATAACATGCAAACAGAGATAAAGAGATTTCATTAGCTCACGCTTCCAATATGCCTCATGCTCAATAGCATCTTCAATAACATCTTCGTCTGCATTAATTTCTTTTTGGTATTCGATATCAGCTTTAGCGTTTTCCCAATAACGAGTTTTAACCAGAACATCATCGTAATATTTACCTATTGATTCAGCTCGTTTCATGATTGCTTCGTCTAATACAATTTCATCAAACACCTTTGACGGGTCTGTATAAAGATTTCGCATAATATGAGTATACGAACGAGAGTGAATAGTTTCACTGAATGTCCATGTTGCAACCCACGTATCTAATGAAGGGTCAGAAATCAGTGCCATAAGTACCGCAGATGGGGCCCTGCCTTGGATAGAATCTAATAATGATTGATACTTAAGGTTGTTTGTAAAGATGTCCTGTTGGAACTGAGGAAGCTTATTGAACTGCGCAGAGTCCAACATCAAGTTTACCTCTTCGGGGCGCCAGAAAAAACTGATTTGCCGCTCAATGAGTTCTTCAAATACTCGATGTCGTTGAATATCATATCGAGCTAAACCTAATCCAGAACCAAAGAACATCGGTTCGTTCAAAACATCGACTTGTTGTGTATTAAAAACTGTACTCATTATATTTTCTCACTTAGTTTAACTCATCCATGAGTAAATTATAATCAAAAGTCTTAAAGCTTACAAGCAGAGCAATCTTCAGCTTTAGGTGTTTCTAATTCATAGTCATCTATACCTGACCCATCACGAGTGTTATGATAGTAGAGGTTTTTTCCGCCAAAGTACCAGAAGTAAAGCAGATCGTCAAGCATTACTGACATTGGCACTTTACCTTTCTCAAATACTGCAGGGTCATAGTAAGTATTAGCAGAAGCAGATTGACACACCCATTTCAACATGATAGCAACTTGGGTCAAATAAGGTTTATTACCTTTCTTAGCAAGTTTCCATGCATAGTCGTAAAGACTCATGTTATGTTCGATATTAGGAACAACCTGACGGAAGTTGCCTTCTTTAGATTCTTTAATACTTACTGGGCCGCGCGGGGGCTCAATCCCATTTGTAGAGTTCGATACTTGACTGCTTGACTCACAAGGCATGAGTGCAGACAACGTTGAGTTACGAATTCCATGTTCTTTGAGTTCAGCTCGAAGTTCTTCCCAGTCACAGACGTAGTTCGGGGCTGCGATTTGGTCAATCTTTTTATTGTACCAGTCGATAGGTAATTCGCCTCTAGACCATTTAGTGTCTGAATAATACTCACAAGGTCCTTTTTCTTTGGCGAGTTTGATTGAAGCTTTGATAAGGCCATATTGCAATCTCTCAAACAATTCATGAGTCAAATCGTTAGCATCTTCATATGAAGCAAAGTTAGAAGCTAACCATGCGGCATAGTTCGTAACACCGACACCAAGATTACGACGCTTTTTAGCTTTTAAAGCTTCCGGAACCGGATAATCTTGATAGTCTAGCAGGTTATCAAGTGCACGTACTTGTACTTCAGCAAGTTCATTAATTTTATCTTGGTCTTGCCAATCAAATTTATCTAATACAAAAGCAGATAACGTGCATAAACCAATTTCAGCATCAGGACCATTCACATCATTAGTTGGAATAGCGATTTCACAACATAAGTTACTCTGACGAATTGGAGCTTTTTCACGAATAAATGGAGTGTAGTTGTTCGTGTTATCAACGAATTGCGGATAAATTCGAGCAGTACCAGAACGTTCAGTCATGAACAATTCAAAGAGTTCTAGTGCTTTGATTCTTTTCTTTCTGATTGTTGGGTCTTTTTCAGCTTTCTCATAAAGCTCACGGAATTTATCTTGATCTTCAAAGAACGAGTAGTATAGTTCGCCTGACATTTCGTGAGGGCTAAATAAAGTAATATAATCATTTTTACCAAGGCGTTCCATCATAAGGTCATTAATCTGAATTCCGTAGTCCATATGTCGAATACGGTTTTCATCCACGCCTTTATTATTTTTCAGAACTAATAGGTTCTCTACTTCTAAGTGCCACATCGGATAATACGCTGTAGCAGCACCACCACGAATACCACCTTGAGAGCAAGATTTTACTGCAGTTTGGAAATGTTTCCAGAATGGAATAACACCCGTATGTCGAACTTCACCCATACCGATCTTAGAACCTTCTGCACGAAGCATACCAACGTTGATACCGATACCAGCTCGTTTAGAAATATATTCAATAATTGATGCTGAAGTTTTGTTAATAGATTTTAACGAATCGCCGGCTTCAATAACTACACAACTAGAGAATTGGCGAGTTGGAGTACGAGCACCTGCCATAATTGGGGTAGGCAATGAAACTTGATGAGTAGAAACGGCATCGTAAAAACGAATAATATGTTTCAAACGGTCATGAGTTTCGTCTTGATGTAAGGCCATACCAATAGCCATGATAGCAAACTGGGGAGTTTCATAAATCTTACCAGTTGTTTTATCTTTAACCAGGTATTTTTCTTTAAGCTGCATAGCACCAGCATAAGTCAGGTCAAAATCTCGCTCATGTTTAATCTGAGAATCAAGATAAATGATTTCTTCTGCAGAATATCTAGACAACAACTCGGGATCGTATTTGCCTTCATTAACACAATACGAGATATGGTCAATAAAAGCAGGCGGTTCAAACTGCCCATATACATCTTTACGAAGTGCAAACATTAATCCTTTAGCGGCAACATATTGATAATCAGGTTCTTCGACAGAAATCGAGTTAGCTGCAACTTTAATACAAATCTTCTGAATATCTTTGGTGCTCATCCCATCGACAAGATGGGTCTTAATTTCTTCGTACAATTCATATGGGTCAATTTGTGTTCCTTCACATTGCCAAGTTAAGACTTGAATAATTTTCTGTGCATCAAAATTTTGGGATACCCCACTGCTCTTAGTTACTTGCATATATTCCTCAGTATAGGTTGATAGACATTACTCCAAACGGGATAGTATTTATCCCGTTAATTTATTATACACTTTTAAACTGAAGCGTTAATTATTCTTAGCAATAATTTCTTTGTATTCTTTAGGAGTCAAAACTGTGATATCGAAATAAACCAATGGTTCTTTTTCCATACCGTAACCACCACAAAATTCACGATATTCATAAATTCGTTCATGTGAATAACAAATGAATCGTTCACCTTTAACTGTGATTTCACTATTCGGTGAAGGGATATCTAGTTCGGTAGGATTTTTCATTTCAAAAATTGTGGTGCCATATGAATTAATAAAACGTAAAATCATTTTATACCGCCATTTTAGCTTTGATAGCTGGATGTGATTCGTAATTTTTAAGAACGAAATCAGAATGCGTCATTGTTCCAGTAACCCAGTCCATTTGGATTTTTGTAGGCCAATTCTCAAAATTACTAGGCCAATTAATTTCAAGAGAACATAACTCTTTAGGTTCACGACGAAGAACTTCTTTGCATTGTTCTACATGATTGCTGTAGATATGCGTGTTGCCGCCTGAGAACACTAAATCACCCGGGATAAGATTACACATCTTAGCTACAATATGAGTCAAGGCAGCGTACGAGGCAATGTTGAATGGCAAGCCTAAGAAAACATCTACACTGCGTTGATACCATTGTAAATCAAGATGACCATTACGCACATTAAATTGATAGAACATATGACAAGGAGGAAGAGCCATTTGATTTATTTCAGCCGGATTCCAGGCAGAAACAATTTGACGACGATCAGTTGGTAATTTTTTAATACGGTCGATTGTTTCAACTAATTGGTCCACACCACCGAAATCACGCCATTGCTTACCATATATAGGACCAAGTTCACCACTATGATAACCAAGGTCTTTTGCCTGATTTTCGTAATTATCGTCCCAAATAGTTTTACCTTCAATTAGACTACCATGAGTACGAATACGCAAATCATTAACATTGGTAGAACCAGACATGAACCACAGTAGTTCGGCAATACAAGCTTTCCATGCTAATTTCTTAGTTGTTACCGCAGGGAATCCTTTAGACAGATCCCAACGTAATTTAGTTCCGAACAGGGCAATAGTGCCGGTACCTGTACGGTCGTCTGTTTCGTAGCCATTTTCTAAGATATCTTTAATCAGGTATTGGTATTGTTTCATTTATAAACGCTCTCAGTAATTTCGGTGAGTTCATCGATTCTGTAGTAATGAGATTCTACCATAGAACGTTGAAGCATAATATCTTGGACGAAATCTTTATCAAGTTGAACATCAGAATTAACACGACATTTCTTAATGATTTTAGTCATCACGATTTCATCGGCATAAGGCAGTGCTTGTTTTAATAAAGCAGGACCGCCGATAACAGATACATCAACATGTCCAGTAGAAAGTTTAAACGGTACGTCGGACGCAGGGTTGAACAGATTAATTTCACTACCCATTACCAAGGTAATAAATTCTTCTTGGGTGATATAGAAATGCGCAAGTTCGTTGGTTTTAGTCCTAGGCAGTTTTCTGGCCATATCAGTGACAACCACATGAGTACGATCCGTGAGTAGACGAGGTAATGATGCAAATGTCTTAGCACCCATAACCATTACGGTGTTTTTAGTGCGAGCAACAAAGTTACTCATATCTTGTTTGATATGCTTCCATGGAAGTCCATCACCTAATCCAAAAGCATATTCCAGTTTATCATCAACTGTTTTAGACGGTGCGCATGCGAATACTAATTTAAGCATTTTTAAGTCCTTTAATAACTTTTTGGATTTGTGATTTAGATGAAACTAGTTCTGTCTGAATTTCCAAACCATCAGTTTGGTCAAATGTTGTAACACAAACACGAGGTTTTGTTGTGTATCGCCCAGACAAATCAAATGCGTCACCAATGAATTCGGCCAAATCCGGATGGTCTAAATTAACTGAAGTATAAACTTCATATCCGACATCAGCGCCTTGAGAGTATTCAACAACAACATTCATAATTATTTCCTCAGATTTTTCTTAACAACTTTCCAATCAGCTTTAAACGATTCAACATCAGAGTGGTAAATCCAGAATCCTGCACTTTCACCATCTTCGTAGAGTGGACATCCATCACATTCTTCGTTCCAACCCGTTTCTCGTAAAGCTTCTTCAGCTTGTTCAAGGAGTTCAGCATCTTTACCAACGATGTTGAAGTACCATTTACCTCTAACTTCAGAATCTTTGATACTCTGGCGTTGCAATCTCATTTTATTCTCCGTTTCACTTTTATTTGATAGGACTATTATAACATAGCCCTATCTTGTTATAAACTACTTTTTAAAAGTTTTTTGCAAAAGTTTGATGATTTCGTCGACGTTGGTTTCATCTACGATACAATGAATTTTTGTTACACCTAAAGTTATACCTTCGTTAGTAGGTTGAGGCTTTACTAAATCTACCTCAGTAAAGTATTTGAACTCGTCAGGATAAATCTCAAAATAAGTTTCAATTCCACCAGAGTCAGAACATACAGTACCATCTTCCATAGTTACACTTACTACGTTTGACGTATCGCTATCATAATCAGGTTCCATTCCGTTTACAACAAAACTAGGCCCATGGAGTTCAATCAATTTTAACATCTTAGCGTTATTGTGTGGTGCTTCTTGAACAAAGTCGTCTTTAAATAAAGGGTTAATGATATAAGATTTTCCGATTTCCATTTTGATTTCCTCATGTTGTTGATAGGTCTATACTAACACATCCAGGGAAGAAGTAAACAACTTTTTCGGCAATTTACAGATACTCAAAAGGGAGACCGAAGTCTCCCGATTTATTATAAACCGGCTAACAGGTCATCGAGGTCGCCATCATCAGAGGATGAGGTAGAGCTCATGAAGTCATCTTCAGTTTTTGCAGAACTAAAGGCTTCCATGTCTTTATCAAAATCGTCAAGGTCAGAAGCAACTTTATCTGCAACAGAAGCTGCGGCAGCTGCTGCACCGCCCAGAGCGGCAGTACCAAGAACCTTAGCGAAAGATTCATTTAATTTTTCAAATGATTTGAACTGGTCTTTAGCCGTCAAAGTAGTAAGGTCTACCATCTGGTCATAAAGTTCTTTCTGGAATGCTTCGTCATTAATACGAGGAATTTCAGATTGACCCAAGAATTTAGATTCGTCATAGTTGCTAAAACCGGAAACCTGCTTAGCTTTCAGAACGAAGTTAGCACCTTCAAACGGACAAGTAACATCAACTGGAGTTTCACCCATTTCGGTATCAACAGCAATCATTGCATTGATTTTGTCCCAAATCTTTTTACCAAAACGATATTTAAATACTTTACCTTCGTTATCTGGAGCTTGAGGGTCTTTAACAACCAGAATATTAGCCCAATAAGAAGTTTTACGTTTCAGTTGAGAATATTCAGCTTTGTTGGTATTGTACAGGTCATTTTTACTAATGTACTGACATACAGGACAAGAGTCGTAATCACCATGTGTAGAAGAGCAATTTTCAATATACCATTTACCATTTTTCTTGAAACCGTGGTTAACAAGAATTGCAAATGGTAGTGCATCATCAGTTTTTGCTGGCAAGAAACGAATTACCGCTTGACCATTACCAGATGCATCTAGCTTCAGCTTCCATTCGCCTTTATCTTCTGAAGAGATACCTTTGTTACCATTCAGTTTAGCCATTTGAGCAGCGAGGTATGGACACTTCGGAGGCTTTTGAAGACGCTATCGTCAG
>OBCQ01000006.1_pt1 | contig 134050 bp, 129 predicted proteins | sample 1517991 | NCBI WGS metagenome assembly OBCQ01 (sample SAMN03418263, study PRJEB22391) | human gut metagenome | biome: human-gut; feature: organic feature; material: feces | host: Homo sapiens | place: Tanzania | collected 2013-01
TTTATTAAAAAATATCTTGCAATAATTTTTATTATATTAAGCTTAAATTTGCTATCAATTCCGTATACACTTTCAATCATATTATATAAGGCTTGTTTTTTCAAAGCCTTGTTTTTTGAATGTTTTATATAATATGAAAATGATAGTCTTTTTATTTCTTTAGGACAATGTCTTTCCTTGCATTTTTTAGCATAGAATTCTCTTATTGTATTAAATATTTCAAAAATATAATAACCTTGTGTATTATCAGCATAATTGTCAGGTAAAGTTTTGACTTGAATTATAGTCTTACTAGTTATTTTAGAAATAACCTTATTAACCACAGAGCTTTTACCAACTCCAGTATCAGAAAAAATTATAAAAACCGTTGATCTATCTAGGGAATTAATTGCGCTCAAAATCTCCGATGTTGGTTTTTCTCAATCATAAGGCTCATAATCTTTTTTCATATAACACTCCGTTTCCAACGATAACAATTAGTTATCCTTTATAGGTGAGTTGTTTCGGCATACAATTATAACTGCTCTAAATAGAATTTTTACATATATACCCGCCTACAGATTTTGGTCTGTAGGCGGGTATTATCCCTGTTTCAATCCTTGTGCTTGCTTTTTCTCATCGATTTTTATTTTAAGTTTGCGGTCAATGGAAATTTGTTTTCCTCTGCGTTCATCCTCTAACCGATTCTGTATTATACGGCTGATCTGACCGAGCAGACGAAGAGAACCGAGTGTTGCAGACCAATTACGGTTGGATTTGATACTGTGCAGAAGTTGCTGGGCATACTGATTGCCGTGTTCAGCAGATGCAGTAAGGTATACAATCGCTCTGTCATAGTCACATTCAACCTCTTTGCCATAGAGATACATCTTACCGAGCATATACTCTGCAAAATCGCTTCCGTTCTCAGCAGCGATTTCAAAGTTGTAGATTGCCTTAGGAATATCTTTTACAGTGTTTTCGGTCAGCCGGATTTTGCCTGCAAGGTAAGCAGCATAAGGATTTTTCTGCTCTGCCGCTTTTTCAAGACATTCTATTGCTTTTTCTAAATCCTGCGGTATGAGTTCACCTTTGTATAACAGTTTTCCGAATAGATACTGTGCAGGAGCAAAGTTTTTCTCTGCTGATTCGGTAATCAGTTTTATCGCCTCTGGGGTATTTTGCAAGAACAGATTACCTGCAAGTAAACTTTTGCCGAGGGTATACTTGGCATATTTGTTACCATGTGCCGAGGATTTTCGAAGCAAATCTTCCGCACGAATTAAATCTTGCTCTATATCCTCACCTTTAAGATAGGTTTTACCGAGAAGGTATTCTGCAAACTCATTGCTCTCTAATGCTGATTCTTCCAGCCATCGCAGAGCGTAGTCCACATTTTTCGGCACATCTTTGCCTTGCAAAAACATTTTACCGATACGGTATTTCGCAACGCCGCATCCAAGTTTTGCAGATTCAATCAAAAACTCAACTGCCGTATTCGGATTGTAATTCTCACCTTCTTTGTCGAGAAGTTTCTTTGCTTTCTGATAATACTGCCACATCAAAGATGGTTTTTCTTTGTCCGTGAGCGGCGGTTCTGTTTCTTCATCGCTCGGCTCGGAATCAGATTCAGATTGTTCATCAGCATTTTCTTCATCATCAGTTGTAAATATGCGGTCAGTAACAATATTCATTGCTTCCTGTATAACAGTATTTTTAATAGATTTGAATTCCTTGTTTTGCGACAATGGAACATGCTTCGGTAGTTCGTCTGTATAAGTTCGTATAACAGATTCTCGCTGTTCATACCACAAATCATAGAGTGCAGAGATGCGCTCATCGGCGGCAAACTCGTCTACAATTGAATCAATAATCGCTTTGACGTCCGTTTCCAGATAACCGTAAACTTTTTTACCTGATGTTTTAGATAATCTGTCAGCAAGATTTAAAAGAATTTCTTCAAGCTTGGGATTATCATAAACATCGCTGTTGATTTTCGAAATGATTTTCTCTATTACCTCGCGGCTGTTCGCTTTTAACTCGTCACGGTATTCGGTTTGCTTCTCATATATACTTATCAGATCCTGTCTGAATATTTGTTTTGCAAGCGTTGACTTGATTTCTCTGATTCCGTTTTTAGTCAAATATGCTTCATTCGGATTTGTCGAGTATGCTATCATATGAACATGAGGATGATGAGATTCATTATGAAAAGCGGCATACCACCGAAAGTTTTCAGGGGCAATCTTCATATTGCGTGCAATCATATTTCGGTTCGCACGGATTAAATTCATCCATTCATCAGCACAGTTATACCCAAGCCGTTCAGCATCCTCACGCCGAAGGGATATAATGTGCGTCCAAATATTACTCTCGCTCTCTGCCGCTTCCTTTGCAACATCGGAAAGAATAATCGGGACTCCCTCATCCGTAAAAAGACCGTGAGAAGAAATTACTTCAACCCGGGGACGCTCGGCGATGTATTTTACATACTTTTCACGGTCACCGAACAATTCACTGTGCATCTCTGCGATACGCATAATCAGTTCGTCTGCATTTTCACGGGTGGGGTGGCTGAGATAATCTTCATATTCAAACAGTTCCTTGCTGTCGGGATAGATTTTCACAAGCTTATCAACCAATTTCTTCTGTGTTTTAAATGCAGGTATCGTATTGGTACTGTTCTTTGCAGGCTCTGCACCATCACGGGTGGCAATGTAGCGAATATAATTTTCAATATGCACCTTTGCATTCGGTTTCAGGTACGGAGATTTAAGAATAATCTTAGCCATAGGTTAACCGTTTTGCCAGTCCACGGCATCTTCAAAAGAAAACCTGCCATTCAGACGTTTGACCTCTTTGATACACTCTCCGCGTAAACGATTAATACTTTCCTTATCAACATCATTGCTTGCGGCAAGTACGTTCATCATCATTGCCATTTCAACCGACATCTTGAATAATAATCGGGCGAGTCTGTTTTCCGTATCCGCAATCTTTGCACCGATTACAGATTCAAGTGCAGGCGTCAGCATCTTACTGGTTTCCTTTGAATTCAGCCATGCGATATACATTTCTGTTGCATCGGATATAAACTCACTGCGGGAGGAAGCGTTGGTTTTAGATATATTCTCATCGCACCGTTTCAAAAGATTGCGGCTGATATAGATTCCTGTTCTGACTGCGTCATTTCCGTTACTCATAGCATTTTCCTTTCCGGAATACCTTTTGTATTCCTGCATTTTTCTTTAAAATCGGCGGATTTCGGCACATTGGTATACCAACTTTTACACAAGGCGTAAACGGTAACACACTTTGAAACTCCCGAACGGCGTTGCCGGTTGGTGTAAAACGGCAGTTGCCGCTCCTCGGCGGCATACAGCCTTTATCCTGCTTGATTTTCGACCTTGTAACATCTGCAAAATAACGGTGTTTTGCTCATCTGCAACACTCGCCGAAAATTGCCCGAATTTCGCCGATGCGTTCGCATTCGGTTACTTTCCCGCCCTCGTCCCCACACTCGTCACACAGGGCGACACGGTGGCTCACAGGCGGCTACGTTGTTTTTTCGGACTTGTTCATTTTTGAAGTCACTGTATAGCTTTCTGATTTCATAGATATAAACTCACGAACGCTTGCAGGAACGGTTTTGCCGTAAAGTGTATCCAGCATTTTTACAAGTTCATCATCAAGGCTTGAGCCTTTCTGTCCGAGATACATTTTTAATGCACTCAGTTTTTCCTCGTCGTAGGAAATATTGATTGTTGTTTTCTTCACTTTTTACACCTCACATTGAAATGTTTTGCCTGGGCGATTCATCCGACCATTCCTGCTCGTTATAACTGCAACCTCTCATATATACATCACCGAGTTCCATATCGCCGATATTAATTCTTTCGAGACAGCAATTTTGCAGGCTGCCGCTTTTTATCGTGCAGTCGTAAAACTTGGCTCCTGTGAAATCATTGTGTGTAAAAATACCGCCGTCAAAATTGCAGGCAACACACTCGGCATTTTTGAATTCGGATTCTTCTGCAACAATATCTATGCAATTACAGTTCTGAAATTTTGTTTCGTTAAAAAGAGAAAAGCAGAGTGATGCTTTTCTCAGATTTGTATTTATAAACTTTGCACCGTCAAAAACAGCATTGATTAAATTCTTGCCTGACAAATCTAAATCCTTAAGCAAACATTTTGAAAAATCAGCCTGTTCGCCGCCTGCGTCATGAAGCCATAAGACATGCTTTGCACACATTATTTCAATATCCTCAGAGTCTAACATTCGCAGACTCTGTTCATCTTCCTGTCTTAAATACGGTTCGGCAACTGTAACCGTACAGCCATCGTCAGAGTATTCAACACCGTTAATCTCATCTCTATCTGAAAGCATATGCATAAATAAATCTTGATTGAATTTGCTTGGTACATACAGGCTTCGTACTTCATCAAAATTAATTCTGTACTTACAGTCAATCTGTCCGTCAACAGCCTTGCGTGTATATTTATCTGTAAGGCTGCACATTTCATCTATAAAGTCATTCAGCGATGGATGTTGATCTAATTGAATGAGCGTTCGGGCATTCGGAACATAAGCGGAATGTCTTGCGTAATTGTATCCTGAAGATTCCACAAGAATTCCGTCCGATTTATCCTCGCACAAAACAAGTAAACACTGACTGACGCCTGATGAATCTGTTCCCATTTCATCTGCGTGTTCGGATATAAAAGAATAGTCACTCAGAAGATTATTTCTGAATGACTCAAATTCATGATACGGTAATTCAATTGTATCGACGATGTTGCAGTGTTCGGGTTCTGCTTTAGATTGTTTTCTGTTAAGCGGTATATCAATTAACATTTTAATTGCCATGCGATACATAAGTCGCAAAAAAAGTTATATAAAAACTACTTTCTGCGAACGGTATCGTTCCTTTCATTGTATTTCTCATATTAAACATTTTCCTTTTCTTCGATATAGGTGATATACGGAATTTTCAGCCAGTGTGTCCATCCGCCGTTTTTCAGCTGCGTTTTTACAACACCATACTGTGTACCCATTGCTTCAATGACTTCACCGTTACCGATATAAATACCGATGTGGTCTTCGTGCCATACGGCAAGTCCGGGAGTTTCGGGGATAGTATCAATCGTGCCTTTTTCTCTTGCCACCTGAAACATTCCGTTTGCCGAAACATCCTGCATACCGTTTGCACCGATATCGATCTTTCCGCTTTCTGCATCGTACCAACCGTAGCCTTTGATTAACCCAACGCAATCGGCAGTTCGTCTGCCGAGCCAGTTCTGTTCAATGAAATCAGCATAACTTCCGACCTCATCGGGATACTGATTTTTCTTAAACTCAAAGACAGATTTATCAAGCACTGCGCCGTAAGTTCCGTACACATAGCCCCAGCCGCTTTCCTGAGCGTGTATTGCCCACTTTACCAAATCGATATTGTTCTTGGTTGAAGGATCGGTATAGTCGGAAGTGTCAATGTGCAAAGAGCGTATATTGCCCATGACATTGCTGAAATCTTCGGGAGTAAGCTGTGTGCCGAATGCAGAATTAACAGCGGAGATTAACTGTTCATCTGTTTGGTTTTCAGCAAAACAAGATACAAGCTTATCAACAAAACCAGGTTTGTTAGAAAAATCAGAAAGCGCAAGTACATATAGTACCTGCGCTTCCTTTACGCTGCCGTTAAAACCTGCGGATGTCATTTTATCATCAATGGTGTTCATAATATCTTCAACGAATTGAAGTTTAGCTTTTTCCTCTGCAGACAAATTCTGAACTACCATTGTTTGCAATCTATCGGTTTCAATATTGATATCGCCGTTGAAAAAGGAAACCACGGCAACGATAGGCATGATGATTATGATAATCACTCCGAGTATGATTCCAACTGCAGTTTTCAATGCTTTTTTGTCTGTGAGGATATATACAGCAATCTTCTTGAGAGCTGCCGCTATAGTTGCACTCATAATATATTTCTCCTTTCGCACAGCAAAAGGCGCAGGCAACTATACTAACGCCCTTTACTGATTTTAGTGTGCGAATTGCCCGCGATGGCTCATCGCCCGCCGGCTTTTCCGAACAATGCAGATTTGTAATCGGGAGCAATGACTTGAAGCAGATAACGTTCGTTTCCGCATCGGTACAGGCAAGTACCGCGTTCGGGATATTTAATCAGTTCAAATTCGCTCGGTTCAACCTGTAAAGCGTCCATATATTCTTTCGGATTTATTTGTCCTGCATTGAATAAAAACTGATGCGTCGGAATACTGAACAGCGGCTTTGTAAATTCACGGATAGACGGTATTAAAAAATCCTCAATATTCTGACTTGCCAGAATAATTGAGGAATCTTTTTTACGCACACGCTTCATAGCGTTTCGGATATATTCAATTGCCATCATATTCGTAAGGAACAAATACAGCTCGTCAATGCTTGCCGCCGTGTTTCCTTTGCCGAGAAGTTGGTTGCTCATGAAGGAGAGAATGTTGAACAACATTGCGTCTTTTAATCGCTTGTTGGTATCCAATAATCCTTTTACACCGAATACAAGAAATGCATCATCGGTGATGTTTGTATGGCCGTTGAAATACTTGCTTTCCGCACCTACGCACATTGAATGAATGCCGAGGCATACTTCTTGAAGTGTTTCTTCGGTATAGAGATATTTTCTATTGCTGTCGTAACTCATAAATTCTTCTTTACACAGCTTGTAGAAATCTTCCATAATCGGATAATCTGTCGACTTCATTTTGCTGTAGTCCGTGCTGTCCGTAATTCCAAATCGGGCATACAGCTTGGAGAGTAGGATTTCAATCGTATCAATCTGTGTATCGGAAAAGTCCTTGTAACTGCGAAAAAAATCTTTGAGAAAAGCGATGTGCTGTGAAAGCCTTGTTACTTTTCTGAATGCCATAGGCGCATCAAGATCTACATCGTCTGCACTGTCATTCCAAGCCTTTGGTTCAAGCGGATTGATGGTGTACTCACCTGACATAAAGTCGATATAGCAACCGCCGAGCGCTGAACAAAGTTCTTCATACTCACTTTCGGGATCAAGGCATATTATGCTTTTACCTGATTCTCTTATATTGGTGAGAATCAACTTTAACAGATAGCTTTTTCCTTGACCGCTGTTACCGAGAATGAGGATATTGGATGTTGTTTTGTCCTCAGCTCTGCGGTCAAAATCTACAAGGATATTCGTGCCGAATTTATCTCTGCCGATATACACACCTTGAGGATCGGTCTTGCCCGAAAAGTTAAAGGGATACAGATTGGCAACGGAACTTGCAGGCAATACTCGTTCATACTGTGCACCGAACTGATTCGCGCCCACGGGCAGAACGGAGAGAAAACCCTCTTTCTGACGGAGTGTCAGTCTGTCAACCGAAATTTTGGAGCGAGTAAGCTCCATTGCAATTTCACTCTGCAATTCTTTCAGTGCGTCCATACTTTTTGCCTTTAATTCAATAAATACGGAGCAGTGAAGCAGAGGTTCTTTATTCTTTCTGAGATTAGCGAGCAGTTCAACAACATCCTGCAAATTGCCCTCGGCTTCAATGGTTTCATTTACATCATTACCGCCCGATTTCATCTTGTTTCGGCGTGTTGCATTTTGAATGATTTTACGCTGTTCCCCAGCTTCTACAAGTCTGTGGTAAATGCGAAGCGTAACACCGCTTCTGTCACCGAGCTGAGATAGAATTGCCTGTTCTTCGGTAGTAGGTGGATATTCACGAATTACCCATACACAGCGGTAACTGTCACCGACGACATAATGGTCTGAAAAGAATTTAAACGTACCGGGCAGAATCATATCAAAGAAGTCTTTTGTGCGGATTTCTTCAATCTGTTCGGGTGTTAATTCTTTAGGTTTTTTCTTTAACATTTATTTTTACCGTCCTTATCAAAATCAAAAAACTGTTCGCCGTCCGAGTCGGGCATTTGTTCACCGTTCATACTCGCTTCAAAGTACAAGGCGAGGAAACGCTTGATTTCATTTTTCTTCATTCGGTGCGTTTCAAAGCTTTGCTCGGATATGACTTTTTCTATGCGGTTTGCCGTATCAAAGGTTTGCTTATCCTTTGTATTTTTAAGCCTTGCGACAAACAAAAACTGCCTTGCCGTTGCCATTTCCATTTGAATATTATCAAGGAAATCTATATCCTTTTTAATAATCTTTCTGACTTTATGATTGTGTTCTTCCGATAATCTTTCCTGCAAATATGACTTGTTATCATCAAAGCACTCACTTGAATCGGTACAGGTGATTTCAATATCAGGAATTGAGGATAAAACCATCATTAGATGTCTTATTTTAATCTCGACATTCGTATGAGACAGCACGGATATATTTGTGGGAGCTGCGAGGTAAAACAAAAGCTCGCCCTTATTTGTGGCGAGCCCGTACTTCGTAAATGTTTTGACGCCAATTAAATCCTGCACCGAGCGTCCTTTTTTCTTTTTCTGCTGTTTTTCTTTTTTTATCATCAGCCTGCTCACCTCCAGTAGAATTCTTGCTGTGTACTGATAAAATATCTTACTGCATATTTGATAAAGTCAAGCACTGTTGTTTCATCCATACGGATAGTTAAAAAGCCGTAACACAAGGTCACGGCAACGGGGATTACAATTCTTGCCTGTACTAAAATAATGATGGACAGCAGTGCGGCAATTCCCAATATGCAAAAGTCTTTCAAACTCCAAAGCCACAGGTTTGCTGTGGCTCTTAAATTTTGAGGGTATAAATATTGTGTCATGTTTATATTACCTCCATCATTTTCCTGTCGCTCTTGCTACGGAGCGAGTAAGATTTACTGCTGTGGTTGTTGCATGAACAACGCTCATCATATTTACCTTTACGCTTGAGTCGAGTCCGAACTGCTGTGCAATTCTCGGTACTTCGTTGGCTGCAAGCATAATTCCCAAACCAAGTAGCATATTTGTGGGAAAGGTAAGCAGACCGAGAAACAATAGCGTTGTCTGCATAAATGCAGTGAGACATATAGCCGCAACCTGTTTCATCCACTGGTTAAATCCGTCCGCATATCCTCTCGGAACAGAGAACATATACAGAGCGCCGACAGACATTTGAATCAGCAGTATTCCACCTCGCTTGATATTCGCAAAGAATATCTTTATAACGCAGTAAGCAAACGCTATGAGAGCAAGCAAATTAAACAGATTAAAACTCACCTGTGTTGATACTTCAAAACTGCCTTGAAGAACACTCATGCTTTGGCTTGCCAGATCCAGCGACTGCGTTCCTGCAAAAATTCGGGATAAATCCTGCGAAAAGGTATTTTGCAGACTGATGCAGAACTTATACAGCTCTACAGGCACAATCCCAATAAGCGAACAGGCAAAAAAGCCTTTTAAAATATTAATTGCGGTTGTTTTGATGTTTGCTCTGCCGCACTGATATTCAATCGCCACATCAAATACGGCAACAACAACACCTGCAACAAAAAGCGCCCAACCGAACAGCGTAAATAATTTTATCGTTGCCTTTACCCAATCAAGGTCAAAGATATCTGCGCCCATATTTCCCATCATCGTGAAAAAGTCCGCAACCGCACCGTATATGGTTTCGTAAAACCACTGGAGCATTGTATTCCAAATTACATTAGATATCTGCTGTCCGAGCGTGTCAAATACACTGCCTATAGCGTCGCCGAGACCAGATATAATGTCGCCTAACCAATCAAACAAGTGATTCACCTCCGATCAGCCATCCTGATTTTCAGGACAGCTGTGTTCAATTGGTCAGAGAATAGTCCAAATATACAAAGGTGCAGTAAGAGTGAAAATAAGGCAGGCGAACAGTATGGCAGGCGCCGTAAATTCAAACTGTCCGTGCTTTCTGTAATCAAAATATGCCGTTCCCAATTTCACGAAAAACAAAATCGCAAGAATCATATCCACAACAGGGAATACAACGTTGTTGACTACCGTCTTAATCTGCGACTGTGCGGCTGTCCAAGTGTTTTCAATTGCACTTGCCACATCGCCTGCGGCAAAAACGGTCATCGAAAATATGGAAACGATAACCGTTAAAAGAAGCGCACAGAGCAGAATTTTTAAATGTTTCTTTTTCATAGAGCTTTCTCTCCAATCTTTTTATTGATTTCATCGTCCCGAACCTTTCTGACGGGTATATTGAGACTTTTACAAAACTGCATTTCAGCTTTCATACTTTCGGTTACCTCATCGCCGAAAATCCACATTTCATCACAGAACCAAAGTAAACTCAGCCCTGCCGCCATACCGATTTCCCGTTCTTTAGGAATATTATCATTCAGGCATAGGGCATAGAAATGCGGTACGACCGGAGCCGTACCGCAAATAAGCGCATACCGTGCATATTGCTTCGCCTTTTTCAGGTTTTCTTGAATGTTACCGCCGAGGGGAGAACAGATATACACCTTTTTCACCGTTCATCATCCTTTTTCTGATTGATTCCTATAATCAAGGCAGCAATTAAACCGCCCAGGGCAATGGCTGAAAGACCGATCCAAAAGCCGAGATTGCTGTCATCGCCTGTTTGCGGAATATCGGGAATAGGGGGCGTAATTTCGGGAATTCGGTCATTGACTGCTGTGATTTCAATAACCTGATTATTATTCGCAACGGTTATATGGTAAATATCATCACTTGGAAGATAATTGGGGGCAGGCTGTAATTCCTTTACAGTCCAATTACCGAATGGTACATTTTCAAAAACAAAAATGCCGTTCTCATCTGATGTTGCAGTAAGAACGGCGTTTGGCTCCGTAAATTCAGTTTCATCACCGTGGAACAGTCCGAACAATGCACCTGCAACAGTTCCTTTTGTTTCACGGTCAATTTTTAAACCTTTTACAGTGCCGTAGATGAGGTTGTTTTCAATCAGCTCTCCGTTATTTACAGAGAGATTAACGGTTGCCACGTCCTGTCCCGCATACTCAAAAATTACGGGATATTTTTCATCCGAGAGGAGATAGTGGATATCTGCACTGATTTCCTTGACATACAGCTTTGCTCCTACGGGAATATCCGTGTTAAAAGCTGCTTTGCCGTTTTCATCACAGCTTACAATTTCCAATAAACTGTCTTTAGGAATAACCGAGCCGTCTGCGGCTTTTAAATCTTCATCTGCAAAGAGTCCGAACTGCACGGAAAGGATTTCACTATTCATACCGATTCCAAATTTCTCATCCTGTGCTAACACTTTGGCAAGGCTGATTTCTGCCTTTTGACGCTCGTTGCAAAACTCAGCAGAAGTTTCGGTTATGCTTATTTCCTGTCCCGCATAGGTCAGTTCTATGGTTTGCGATTCACCATTCAATACCATACCGTAAGGAGCTTTGATTTCACGGATTTCATATTTTCCGAGATACAAAGGCTTGCTTGTTGCTCTACCGTCTTTTTCTGTCGTGATTTCATCTACAACTGCTCCTTTTGCATAGCGGAGCGTACCGTCCAAAGTGTAAACATCCTCGGCGGCGGTGATTTCATAAACTGCACCCTGTAAGCCTTTTGTCTCATACACAGGCTGACATAATCTGTCTGTCTGCGAAACAGTCGAGAACACCTCACCGGTCTTGGCCACGGTGATTGTGCCTTTCTGCGCAATATTATGCTTTTCAACGGTTACAACGGTCTTGCTTCCGTCAACCTTAAACGGCACAGGCGTACTGTCAAGGACATATCCGTAACAGGTGTTCTGTTCAACGATTTCGTAATTGCCGTAAGAAAGCGCTTCGGGAAGCATAAGTTTACCTGTGCTGTCGGTGTAGTAAGTGTCGATATCTATCGGCGTGGGATAATTGATGTGCTGAACGATATATTCGCCTGTATCGGTATTCCTTACATTAAAACCAATACCAGAAGCAGGAATGATTTTACCTGTTTCTGCATCCTTTTTTACGATTTCAATAAGCGATTTAAAGACTGCGTTGTTGATGAGATAACGGTAGGTTTCGCCGTTTTTACTGATAAACACATCGAACGGCTTCATCATTTCTTTTCCGTCCCAGCCTTTTGTCTGCATGACAGTGTAAATGCCGTAGGGCAGGAGTTTTGTTTCAGCAAAGCCGTTTTCATCGCAGACGAGAATATCTCGCTCAGATTCCTTTGCATTCTCATACGAACCTGACTTTTTGAGATACACTTCAAATTCAGCGCCTTTTTCGGGCGTTTCGATCTGCGTCGAGCCGTCATCGCAGTGCTTAATTACAGCGATTTTTCCTTTCTGTACGGTTTCAAGAGCGTCGAGCGCCGTGCTGTTGTATTCCGCAGTGTAGAGCTTCGCTTCTGCGCCGATGTGTAGGATTTCCGTGTTGACAAGATATCCTTCACTCGGCGTGAGCTCACGCAAAGTCCAATCCGAATCACAGACGTAATACTTGGTAGTGAACTGTCCGTTTTTATCGGTCGTATAAGTGTCAATTAACTGATCGCCTTTGTAAATCCCGTAAACAGTTCCCGCAAGGCTCGCATCACCCTGTTCGGTTCCGGTTTCTTTATCACTCTTGGTTACGGTAAGCTGCCATTTTTTAAGGATGTTATTAAAAGATTTATTCGTTACCTTATTCCATTCAATTTCTGCCGTCTGCTTTTCGGGAACAACATAGCGAACGGCTGTGTCGGTTTCTTCAAGGGTATATCCTGAACCTATCAGAACATCTTTAAAATATGCCTTGCCGCTTTTATCTGCAACAGCATATTCATCTACGGTAAGACCGGACAAAGAAGTTCCGAACAAGTGAAATTTTACGCCCTCGTTCAGTCCGTCCTCGCTTGTCTTGATAACTGTAAGATTGCCTCGTTTCAGCTTATTGTTAAAATTAACTGTAGCCGTTTGTCCTGAAACCACTGTTACACGTCGGATTTCCTGCGGTTCATATTTGTTTTCTGTTTGCTCTGTAACAGTGTAAACACCGGGCATAAGGTTATCAATCTGAATCTGACCGCCGTTTTCTGTTTGAATGGTTTTGTCAATTCCGTTGCCCTGAACACGGAATAAAATGCCGTCAACCTTACCGTCCTCTGAGGTCTTCACAATTTTAGCAGAACCATAGGATATTTTTAAATTCAAATAGCCTTTTACAGGATCGTTTACCGACTGCGTATAAGTCACCATATCCTGTGAGCCTTTGCCGGGCACATATATGCCGTCTGTCCAAGTAATCAAACCCTTGCGCGAAGAATTTTTCTTTTCCGCTGTAACAGTGATTACATTTTCGGGAGCCGTCTGTGAGGTTACAGTCAGCACATTGCCGTTCACTTGCAGAGAAACATCGGGATTATCTGCTTTGAACGAATACTCTGACAGGACATCATTGCTGTCGTGAAGCACAGAGATATACTGTTTACCGTCCCAAGACATTTCGACAGTTTGCGCTTTGGAAGTTGACCTTGCAAAAAAGCTCGGAACTTTTGAATGATTCTGCACAGACTTTTCAATGCGTGCATAGTGTTCCATGATCTGACTGCGTATAGGGTTATTTGCTCGTGTAAATTCCGTTACTCTGTTACAGTTTCCTGTATCCACATGGTGAAAATCATAATTCCTTTCGCCGACAATCGTTTCCCAAATTAAAAGCTGTGTGGCAATGGCATGGGCAAGGTTGTTTGCTCCTTCGGGATTCTGTGTTCTCCACTCGGTTGAAACATTTCCCGTATATCCGTACTGAATAATTCTGCCGATAAAAAGCTTTATACTATCCGAATCAATGGTTTTATTGTATTCGGGAGGGAAATTGTTCCAAAAGCTTTCGTCCTTTTGCGTAAAGGTATCGCCTGTGTGCTGTCCTGTTCCGGGTTCAATACAATAACAAATTTGACCTGTATACGAACCGATTGCCCGAAGCATAAGCTTATCCGTTGCACCGCCTGTATTCCAACCGTTCATATACTGCAAGGCCTCGTGACCCCAGCCTGAACGGTTCGCCTCGCCGCTGCGGGGGAATTCCACGATATATACATCTTCCTTTTCACCGACAGCGGCATAAGAAGAAAGCGTTCCGACGGAAAACAGGCTTAAGCAAATGACTGTCATTGTCAAAAACAACGACAATACTTTTTTGAAGTTTTTTCTAATCATATTTTACATTCACCCTTTCTGAATGAAAAAAGCGCACCGCTTTTTTGCGATGCGCTGAATTGGTTTGTTGTTTTGTTTTAAGCGTAGCCGATATAGATTTCATAGGAATTGTCTGCGATCTTTTCCGCCCATATCCACACAGACGTAATATCATCATCCCTTGCATAACGATTCAGTCTGTTTTGAATATCCCGTTCAAGATATTTGCATTGTGTGTTTGCAGGTATGGGATTGTCCCAACAGTCTGTTGCCATGTTGTCAAGCTGCAGACCTACGTTTTGTGCGTAGCGTTTTGCATAGTTAATCCAATAGTCTATATCAAATTTCTGAACAGGCGGTTCTGTCGGCTTTTCCGTTACACTCGGCGGTGTTTCAGGCTGAGCGGTCTGAGTCGGAGCGGTTGTTGGTTTTGTCGGCTCAACAGGCTTTGGCTTTTGCGTTACTGATTCCTTCGACGGTGCAGACGAATCGGAATTTGTTTTCCCTTTTGTTTGCGTATGCGGTTTTGTTAAATCCTCTGCTTTTTCTGTCGGCATACGTGTTTCAGATACGCCGCTTGTAGGATTTTCAGTTTCCACCGAAATCGTTGTTGCCGTTTCTGTGACGGTAACATTTTCATCGGATTCGGTTGCTGATTGACTAACAGCAGACAAATTCTCACTTTCAGCTGAACTCGTTTTTTGCTTTCCGCATCCTGTAAGGCATATTGTCAGTGCAAGTGCTATGATAAAAATATTTTTCATTTTCACGGTGATTCACCTCTGCTTACAGGATACCGACAAAATCGGGAAAAGTCCAGCGAAATTAAAGATTTTTTCAAGAATTACATCCCTTGCATGAAATCTTCCGATTCATCTGCGTCTTCAGCTTCATCCGCATCTTCCTGCATATCCAGCTGTTCTTCATATGCGGATACAACAGCGTTGTTTAAAGCGGTACGGGCTTCTGCAGTCAATGCAAATACAGTATCGCTGTACTGCGTTTCGCCTTTGCTGTCCTTGTGGGATCGGCAGGGCATTCGTGCGAACAAGCCGTTTTTGCTATCCATAACCGCAATATCCTTTACGATAAACGCACCGCCGATATTTATGCTGGCGTATGCTTTAATTTTAGCTTCCGGATTCGTCATACGGTCAATCTTTGCCGTAATATTCGGAATTGAATGTTTTTGTTCTTTTTTCTTTGCCATGATGTTTTTCTCCTATCTTTAGTTACATTGAATAAAAGGTGATGCCCATGTCGGCTTCTACCTCGTCCTGACTGATATCTTCAATTTCTTTGAACCTGTCCATATATTTCACCACCTCGCTCTCGGTTAATGATCTGAAGTTTTCACCGTCATCACCCACAACAAAAAATGTACCTGCAATAACGCTTGCACCGTCCCTGATTCTGCGGTTGCCCTCTAAGCCCTGCAATTTACCTTCTTCATTGCAAATTATGAGCGTTCCGTCACCGTTTCCCACAACCTCAATATATCCGCCGACAGCTTTTTGCAGAGCAGATAATTCGTCATCAATTTTCGTTACATACGGCGCTTTGTGCGGTTCGACCATTACAACGGTTAATTTTTTAGCCATTTAATTCACCGCCTTGTTGTATATTTTGGTTTTCAGCCCATATGACCGACAGATGCACCAAAGCGGCTCTTTGTTGTTCGGGCGAGAGGTTATTCAGAAAATCAAAGAGCGTAACCTCGTCATTTCTGACAACAGGTTGCGCTCCTTTACAGTTATCACATATTTTCTCTCGCCTTACAACAACCGACCTGCCGTCCGCTGTTTCGGTAAACGATAATACATCGTTATACTTAAATCCTACACGCTGTCTGATTTCATAAGGAATTGTGATTCTTCCGCGTTTACCGAGAATACGAAGCATTTGCATCATTCAAAATTCCTCTCTTTCGTCACAGCTGCCATAACAGGGACAGCTTTCACAATTCTCATCACAGTCTGTTTCACTCATAGGGCATTGTTTGCAGTCGCTGTCGCAGATAAAATCTTCTGTATCTTTTACTGTATTAATAATGATTTTGCCGTTACCTGCACTCATCTGAACAACGCTTTCTTCTCCGATACCCGCTTCTTCAAGCATATCCACAGGTATTGAAAACAAAACAAATTCGCCAGTGCTCATTTTTGAATTTTGCATTGAATAATACACTCCTTTAAGATTTTTTCGTAATCGTAATTCTCCCTGAACAAATTTAACTGTTCAGGTTTTTTCTTTTCCCGTTCATACAAATCGTAATTCCCTATAAGCAGTTCCTTGAATTCTTTACCTGCCTCATACCGCTGTGCCATAGAATGTGTTCGGGAAAAATCAAACATTGAAAATCCGTTGTACAGTTCACGAATTTCATCGCAGTCGTTGTAGGACAGCAAAAATTTACCTTTGATGTTTTTCAGCGTATCCCGAAGTCTTACATGATCGTCCCATTCAAAGCCTATCTCGTACATATCCTCTGTGGAGAAGTACGGCGGATCAAGATAGAAGAACGCATCGGGACGGTCGTAATGCTTAATCAGCGTTTCAAAATCCTGATTTTCCACTACTACATTTGCCATTCGGTCCTGCAGCTGTGAAATCAAGCCAAACAGTTTTTGGATGTCAAAAGGCTGTGATGCGTAAGATTTTCCGCTGCTCGAATAACTGAGCCGTAGTAGTTTTAAAAACATTGCGGCTCTGCGTACATCATAATCCAACGTAATCCTTTTACGCATTTCCGTAAGTTCCTTCGCCTCAAGTGGCGGAAACATAATTTGCGTCAGCCGTAATTCCTCTGACAGATACTTATCGTCAAACTGCTCATTTTCAAAGAAACGGCGTATAGCTATAAAATCTTCACGGGAATTCAGATGGCAAAAACCGAGTTCACGGATTACAGCCATTGTTCTCTCTTTCATACAGCGAAACAAATTAGCAAGATTGCGATCAAAGTCGTTATATACTTCAAACGGGCAAATTTCTGGATTACCGAGCAGTACGCTTCCCGAACCGCCGAACACATCAACAAATCTTCCGTAGTTCAAAGGAAACAGCGCGTAGAGAATATGGAGTATGGCAGTTTTGTTGCCAACCCTTGATACAGGAGTTTTAATAACAATCACCTTACTTTCTATGCGAGGTATCAATTGCCGTTAAAACAAAAAAGCGGTACCAATTCTGTCTCAGACAACAATTGATACCGCCGATATATTTCTTAATCCTTATTCGGTTTTTTCAAAAGGCTTTGAATGGTCTTTTCGTATTCATTGACTCGGGTTATATGCACACAGCAAAGAAGTGCAGTCGATATACAGCCGCCAATCAACAAACCGATAATTAGCATTGCAACTTCCATTTACATACCTCCGAATTCCATAGATTCGTCTTTACATTCATCTAAATCAGCATCGCCTGTAATGTTTACATAGTCGCCGATAATGCAAAGTGCCTCACCGTAACTGCCCGAAGCACAGATACGGTCACGCATTTCTACCGCCTGCTCTGCCATACCATTTTGGCGCAGTGTTCTTGAAGCAATCCCCATAAGATTGAAAATGTTTCCATCTTCACCAATCAGCTTGCAGTATGGCTTTTTTCTTTCTGCCGTTTCTTCGGATAGGAAACCGCCGAGCTTGTTATTTACATAATCTGATAGCCATTCACCACCGAAATTTTCGTGTGTCTGTAACCGCCACATAGCGAGCTTTCCCATATTAAGTTTTACATCTTCTGAGAACGGGAACAAAAGATTGGTGAGACCTTCGTTTTCAAATGCAAGACAGTTTTCTGCTTTGAATTTTGTGCCGTCAAGCAAAATATCCGACCTTATGAGCATATCGTTTATTCCGTCTACCCAGTCCTGAAGCTCGCCGCCGCAGCCTTGCAAAATGAGTCCTTCCTGACCGTTCATTCTGCGGAGTTCTTCTGCTCGAATTTTTTTAACACTCATAACTGCATACCTCCGCTTTGCTGTGATTCACCCTTCGTTTCTTCAAATTCGCCTTGCATATATTCTCCAAATGTCATCTCTTCACCCATAAAATTCGGCGCAGTATCTTCGGTAAAGGATATATATCCCTGTTCGCCGAAATCTATCGGTTCATCGGTAATGACAGTGCCTGCGTGATTGACTGTGACCTTCGCCTCAATCGTAGCAAATCTTCCGTCATCACCCTCACGAAGATGATAGCAGAACAAACCTTTCGGAATATCCGCATCGGTTAATCTTTCGTTTGTAAACAGAGCAGGCTTGCCAAAAAGCGAAATCAAGTCATATTCATCATTTTCGATATTGATATATGCGGTTTCCGTTTTGTTCAGCATTAAGTCATAATCTGAAGGATCGTAATCCCAGACACGAAAAGCAAATTCAGTCGCTTCTATTTCACTTTCGGGATAATATTCCTCGGTGCATTCACCGTTGCTGTAACACTTTCGCCCGCAATTTACGCCGATATCTTCGTCTGCCCACTCATGCTCAAAGATAATATCGGGATACATTTGGGCTAATTTTTTGATAACGGGATGCGGAGCAGACCAAGCTGTCTGAAAGTGTAAATTACCACTTGCACTATAATCCGTGCCTTCATCATAACCGTAGGCATTCCATTTCGTACCCCAGTTGTTGGTGCACCATTCGTACCAAGTGGGAGCGCCGCACTTATGAAGATTTTCTACTGCCGTAACACCAATATTCCAGATTTTCTTTTCTTCTTCATCGGATATTTCTGCGCTGTGACTGCGTAAATCCTCAAAGAACTCATCATCGGTGCCTTCCTTGTCGCTCTGTTCTTCGGGCATATTTTCAAGATGGGTCTTAACCATTTCAATACCCTTATCTGTATGGGAACCGCTTTCCACATTCAGCGACTCGGGCATCGGGATAATCTTGTTAAAATCCACCGTGCCAAGTCCCAATTCATCATACTGAATTTCTTCAAGCATTTCACGGATTTTCTGTTCATCACCTTTTAATGTGATAATGTTTTTTATATGATTCGGCATTTATTTTCACTCCTGTTCGTAATATATTTCTTTAATTTTCTGGCCTAAAGCAGAAATGACAGGAACGCTTACCGCATTGCCTGCCATTTTGTAAAGCCGTCCGTCTTTGAGTCCGGTGGCTTGTGCTTTATTAAATTGTTCATCGGTAAAACCCTGCAAACGCCAGCATTCTTTCGGCGTAAGCTTACGCACTCTGCCGTAACGGACAACACCGTGTCGGTCCTGAACAGTAAGCGTAAACATAGGCTCATTCGGCTCTTTGATTCTTCGGCCTTGCTGACGAATGTTTTCTTTGTCCGGTGTAAAAATAGCTCTCGGTTCGGATTCTATAAAGACACCGGAATGTTCGCCCTTGTGTTTGCTTATACCGCTATCCTGTCTTGCAGTAATGCAGCGTGCTGTATCCGTCAGTTTTGTATCCTCGTTCATATCAATGAAAAAGTACCCTTGTGTATTTCCAGGCGTTACGGTATGCGCAATATTATCACCGACTCTGCCGCGCCTTGAATTAAGGCTTGGATAGGCAAGATCAATGCTGTCGCCGGGATGTGCTATCTGATATCCCGCCTTCGTTTTTACTTTGACAGGCAGCCCGACTTCATACAGACCGCATTTACCGCCGAAACCGCCTGCGCCGCTTGTTAAGGTAATTCCGACTCCGCAGTCTGAGTACACACGCTCTCCCTGTGTTCCGGGGATAACTTGAATAACAGGCGTTCTATTTGCTTCTGTGAAAGATAATATTTCTCCGATACATCTGCTTCTAAGATATCCGATAATATACACTCTCTTTCGGGATTGGGGGACTCCGAAATTCTTGCTGTTAAGCACTTGCCATGTGACATCGTACCCCAATTCATCCAGCGTACTGAGGATTGTCGCAAAAGTCCTGCCTTTGTCATGCGAAAGCAAGCCGGGAACATTTTCAAGAAGCAGAAATGATGGTCTTTTAACGGCGGCAATTCGGGCGATCTCAAAAAAGAGAGTGCCTCTTGCGTCATCTTTAAATCCTTTTCGCAGACCTGCGATTGAAAAACTCTGACAGGGAAAGCCCGCGCAAATAATGTCGATATTAGGCAAGTCTTTCGGGTTGATTTTTCTTGCATCTTCAAAGTACAATTCTCCTTTCGGTTCATATATGGCGTTGTATGCCTGATTTGCATATTTATCTATCTCGCAGTGACCGATGCATTCAAAGCCGCCGACAGCTTCAAGCCCCGAACGGAAACCGCCGATTCCTGCGAACATATCAAAAAATCGGATTGACATAGCAAATCCGACTGCCTTTATTTATATAATTTTCGCCGCCCCTCACATTCCCATGACAGGAGCATTGTCCTCGTCCATATCTTCATTTTCTTCTGCCGATTCTTCTGCTGTCAATTTGCGGAAATCATCCTCTTCGGGAATGATGGCAAGAGTTCTGCCGTTATCCCAGCGCATATGAATTTGTGCGGCATCGTCAACATGCTCAACTGTTCCTCTCATTCCGCTCGGTATCGGAGCATAGGGATCATCCATACTGAGCATTACTAATCTTGTCCCGGGGGGATAGGTGTCCTTCATACACTGTACAAAGCGTTCTTTTTCTTTAAATTTGTTCATATTTCTTTTTTCCTTCCTTACTTAAAATTGATTAAATTTGACGTGCTTTTTTACAACCATATTTCAAATCACCCCGCATTTTGTTTTTGTAAATAAAAAAAGCCAACCGTTATGTTTCAAACGATTGGCTATGTATATATATGAAAAAAGGCAGATAGATTTTTTGATTTCTATCTGCCTGGTTTTATTGATATTCTGTTGCACGGAGGTTCAAGTCCTGTATGAATGGGATTTTTGCCGTTTGGCATCTATAAAACTATCTTTTGAAATTTTCCCATGAAAAGCAAAAAAGCCTTGGAAAATCAAGGCTTTTTCATGGGCATCTTTTTTGTTACCCTTTTATGGCAGCGGTATAAGGATTCGAACCTCAACATACGGAGTCAGAGTCCGCTGTGCTACCGTTACACAATACCGCTATTTATTGTTGCGCTTTCTCAACTGCGAGAGATATTATACAACGGGAAAGCTCAAATGTCAACACATTTTTTAATCATAAATGAGATTTAGTAAATTATTTCTTTCATTTATGAAAACGAGGAACAAGCCCACTGTTATTGTAAGCAATAAAAGAAAGCACGAAACGGCATAAATTGCAAATTCTAAGCTTCGGCTTGTTCTTTTTTCGAAGCTTACAAATTTTGAAATTACAGTTGTTGAAATAAGCACCGTAACGAGTGCAATATCGGCAAGATACCGTATGTTTACACCTGCAAGGCACATATCCGTGAAAGCTAAGCCGACTACCGATACAACGCTCAAAATGAATATTGAAAGCTTTGTTTTATCGGATTTTTTGGTTATGAGAAGCGGAGAAATTGCTATTGCCCAGTTTGACGGGAAAGCCATTGCGCCGACGGTTGAGGTCATATACACATACCCCGAATAATTTTTAAGCGGAGAAAACGGTATATCGAAATACGGTGCTTTGCTCAAAAAATATGGAGACTGAAGGAAATAGTATTTCAAAGCCGGCAGGAACAAAAGCAATGTGATTGAATATTCCGAAACATCGTGAACTGTCAGCTGATACTTTGCGCCGAATTCAAAAACCGAGCCGAAGCGAGCGTAATTGTACCACATAATTCCGACAGCACCGATAACGGTCGGCACGGCGAACGCAAGCACCTGACATATTTTCGCCGACGGCTTAAAATCTTTGCCGAAAACGGTTTTAATATAAATCGGAACGGCTAACAGGAAATAAATCGCAAGATTTGGGCGAGACATCACAAGGAAAACGAGCGAAATGCCCGACAATGCGAAAAACAGAGCTCTTTTGCCGTTCTTTTTGCTTGCGTATGCCGAAAATGTAAACAGTAAAAACAGCGACAGGAAAAGTATTCCGCTTGCAACGGCGGTGTAATACATATCTGCGCTTGCCTGCACCATATAAATTAAGCTTCCGAGCTCACACGCAAAAATTGAAAGGATAAGCATTATAAAATTAGGCTTTTTCACAAATATCTCTTGAAGCTTTATGACAAGAAACGCTATTGTAATTGCGGATAATACCGTTAAAATATAGCATACGGTGTTAGCCTCGGGGACGGTCTTTGTTAAGAGGTAAAAGGGATAATATATTAAAAGTATAGGTGCAATGCCGAAATAGGAATAATACTTGCCGTCAAAATACGCTCTGTCCCAAAGATAAAAAAATCCCTCTGTCCTTCTGGCGCTTTCGTCATACGGGTTTGACATTATCGACAGGCGGAGATCCGGAACAACGTCAATATTCAGCTGCCCCTTTAAGAAGGCGTCGAACTGCTGCTCGTAAGCGTTCATACTTTTTAACGGGCGTAAATAAGGATAGACGAAATTATCCTTTGCGAGAAAGCTGTAAATTACCGTTGCGCCTGCTATCAAAATGCCTAAGCTTAAAAATATAACTATATTATGAGAAAGCTTTGACGGGTTGTATTCGGTTTTATAAAAGCCGAAGGCATAGGATATTGCCAAGAATATCACAAAAGCCGCTACGCAGGAGATTGTTACGCCGAGCATTTCCGTTTCACTTCCTAAACTTATAAATTTACTGTATTATAGTATAAATACATATATATTTCAATCAAATTTAATTGCCATAGACAAAAAATTGTGATAAAATTAGCAAAGAGGTGAGCTTATGGACTCGTTAAACGGATTAAATAATATTTCAATGCTTACGGAATTGTATGAATTTACAACGGCGGACGGCTATTTCAACAGTCCCGTCAAGGATACTATTGCGTATTTTGACCTATTTTTCAGAAAAGTACCCGATAAAGGCGGCTTTGCGATTATGGCAGGTCTTTCGCAGGTTATAGAATACCTTAAAAACATACATTTCACTAAAGAGGATATTGACTTTTTAAGGGAGCAGGGGATAAGCGACGCTTTTTGCGATTATCTCAAGGATTTCAAATTTACCTGTGACGTGTGGGCGATACCCGAGGGAACACCGATATTCCCGAATGAGCCGATAGTTAAGGTCAGAGGACCTGTCGTTGAGGCTCAGCTTATCGAAACTGCATTGCTTATGTTTATCAATCAGCAGAGCTTAATTGCAACCAAAGCAAACAGGCTTGTGCGTGCTTCACATTCAACTACCGTTGCCGAGTACGGCACAAGGAGAGCGCAGGGCTTTTCGCAGGCTGTTTTGGGTGCAAGGGCGGCTTATATCGGCGGTTGCTCGTTGACCTCGGGAATTATTCCGCAAAAGCTGTTCGGTATCCCGAGCGTAAATACAATGATACACAGCTGGGTGCAGATGTTCGACTCTGAATATGAGGCGTTCTGTGAGTATGCACGCCGTTATCCCGACGATTGCACGGTGGTTGTCGATACATACGATACTATCCGTTCGGGTATTCCGAATGCGATTAAGGCGTTCAATGACGTGCTTGTACCAATGGGCAAGCGACCCAATTCTATCAGAATAGACTCGGGCGATATAACCTATCTTTCAAAGCGTGCAAGGAAAATGCTTGACGAAGCGGGCTTCCCCGATTGCGATATTATGGCGTCGAACTCGCTTGATGAATACCTTATCGGCGATATGGTATCACAGGGCGCAAAGGTTGACTGTTTTATTGTCGGCGAGAGGCTTATCACCTCCGCAACTTCACCGCTTTTCGGCGGAGTATATAAGCTCTGTGCGGTTGAAAAGGACGGAGAAATTATACCGAAAATCAACCTTTCCGAAAATGTCAGCAAGATAACCATTCCGTCGTCAAAATCTGTTTACAGACTGTTCGATACAGAGTCGGGCAAGGCTATTGCCGACGTTTTAACGCTTGACGGAGAGACGGTGGATGACGGAAAACCGTATACGCTTTTCGACCCCGATTTCACTTGGAAGCGTAAGGATATTGAGCGATTTGTCGCAAGACCGCTGCTTGTCCCGATTTTCAAGCAGGGCGAATGTGTTTATGACGAGCCGAGCCTTAACGAGATAAGAGAGTATTGCTCGGGACAGATTGATACGCTTTGGGACGAGGTTAAGAGGTTCGAAAATCCGCATAAATATTACGTTGACCTTTCAAAGGAGCTTTGGAGGGTCAGAAACAGACTTATTGAGGAGCATAAAGGAGTAACAAAATGAACATTTGGCACGATATAAATCCCGAGAGAATAACGAGAAAAGCCTTTGACGCTGTAATTGAAATCAGCAAGGGCAGCAAGATGAAATACGAGCTTGATAAGGAAACAGGTATGTTAAGGCTTGACAGAGTTCTTTACACCTCGACCCACTATCCTGCAAACTACGGCTTTATTCCGAGAACATATGCGGAGGACAATGACCCGCTTGACGTACTTGTGCTTTGCTCTGAGCAGATTGAGCCTATGGCACTTGTAAAATGCTATCCGATAGGCGTTATTTCAATGTTTGATAACGGTGCGGCGGACTATAAGATTATCGCAATTCCGTTTGACGACCCGACATATAACGAGTATAAGGACATTTCACAGCTGCCTGCTCATATTTTTCAGGAAATGAAGCACTTTTTCACGGTTTACAAAACTCTTGAAAATAAGACAACGGATATTGATGAGGTCAAGGGTGTGCTCTCTGCGATCGATATAATCGACGATTCAATAAAGAGATACAAGGAAAAGTTCGTTAAATAAAAAATAACGGAGAGGGAAAATGGCTAAAAGGGAAGTAAAAGTATTTTTGTCAATCATTTTGACAATGGTGCTGCTGTGCGGCATAGGTGTTTTGCTTGCGACCAAGACGGGGGACGGCTCTGTGCCGGTTGAGGCACCCGTTGACACCTCGACGCCTGCGGAAACAACGACCGAGCCTTTGCCTACGGTCAGCGTAAGCTTTTTATCTGTCGGCGACAATTTAATTCACGACGGAATTTATCAGCAGGCAAACAAGCGTGCAGGCGGCAACGGTTACGATTTTTCGTATTGCTATAAAAACATTGCTCCCGACGTTGCGGCTGCTGACGTTGCGACGATAAATCAGGAAACGATTATTTCAAAAAGCAATAAGCCGTCGGGCTATCCGCTTTTCAATTCACCGCATGAGGTCGGAGATGAAATTGCGAAAATAGGCTTTGACGTTATCGCAATGGCTAATAATCATATGATTGACAAGGGTGCAAAGGGTCTTTCGGAGGCTATTGAGTATTGGGACAGCGTTGACGGCGTTGTCAGAACAGGCGCATATAAAAACGAGGAGGACCTCAACAAGGTCGAATACATAGAGTCGAACGGCTTGAAAATCGGTCTTGTCGGCGTAACTCAATACACGAACGGGCTTTCACTTCCTAAGGACAGCGAGCTTAAAATCATCTATTCTGCCGACGAGGATATAATAGAAAGAAAAATTAAGAACGCTAAAGAGAACTGTGATATGGTGCTTGTCAACATACATTGGGGCAACGAGTATCAGACAACGCCCACTCAAGCACAAAAGGACTTGGCTTCTAAGATGGCTAATTGGGGCGCAGATGTTATAATCGGACACCATCCCCACGTTATACAGCCTGTTGAATTCATTGAAAAGGCGGACGGAACAAGGACGCTTGTGGCTTATTCGCTCGGAAACTTCATTTCTCAGCAGAACACACCTGCAAGGGTGGTGGGCGGTATGCTTCGGTACACCGTTACAAAGGATTTCAATACGGGTAAGCTTACTGTAAGCGACGTAAAATTTGAGCCTATCGTAACCCATTATGTAAACGGCAGCCACGACGTTCAGATTTTCAAGCTTTCTCAATACAACGACGACCTTGCAAAAAGGCAGTCGGGCAGGCTCAAAGACTCAAAATTCAGCGTTTCCTATATAAAGGAATTCGTTTCGGGCATAATTGACGGTCAGTTCCTTGACAGCTAAAATTCAATAACATAAAGCATAAGCCGAAAAGTACGTTTTATATGTGCTTTTCGGCTTTTTTATGCATTTACAGTGGGATTTTCCCCCACGGGTGCTTCGGTGGTGCTCGGTGGGGGATTTTCTATTCTAAAAACGGCAGACTGAAACGAGGCTGTTTCGCTATATGTGCTTATTGCACAAAAACATTTTGAAAATTTCGGTAAAAATTACCTGTAAAAGTGCGCCTTTTGTCGTTAAAAAATCGGTAAAAACACTTGATTTTTTCAGTAAATAAAAGTATAATGTAATCAATGTGGTGGACAATTGCATAGCAATTCCATAAAAGAGGGGCAAAATCCCACGGTTTTGACTATCGAAGGAAGGAGGAACGGACGATGTCTTTTTCAAACAGCTACAAGCATACAATCGATTCAAAGAAACGTCTGTTCATTCCTGCGAAGTTCAGAGCTAAGCTCGGCGACAGCTTTTATCTTTATTATGATGAGAGCTTACCGTGCATTGCCGTTTACGGCGAAGAGGAGTGGGAGAAGAAAAGCAAGATCGTCGAGGAAAGCGGAGATGCCGATTGGCAGCGCTTCTTCTTCTCAAATGTTATTTCGGTTGAGCCCGATAAGCAGGGAAGAATAACCGTTAAAGCGTCGTTCTGTGAGGGTGCAGGTCTTAAAAAGGATGTTGCGGTTGTCGGCGTCGGTACAAGAATTGAAATTTGGGACGCTGAAAAGTACGACAAGGAAATGGAACAGATCAACGCCTCGTACAAGAGATTTCCGAGCATTATAAACTGACGGGAGTAACAATATGGAGTTTTCACATATTCCCGTTTTGTTTAATGAGACTATCGACTCTCTTAACATAAAGCCCGACGGACTGTATATTGACTGTACCGCAGGCGGCGGAGGTCATTCGAGAGCGATTGCCGAGAAGCTTACAACGGGCAGACTTATTTCAATCGACAGAGACCCCGACGCTATTAAGGTCTTGAATGAAAGATTGGGAATTTATCCGCAGGTAACTGTGGTGCACAATACGTTTAACAATATAAAAGAAATTCTGAACGGCGAAAGAGCCGACGGAATTATAGCAGACCTCGGCGTCAGTTCTTTTCAGCTTGACGAGGCGGAGAGGGGCTTTTCCTTTCACAAGGACGCTCCGCTCGATATGAGAATGAGCAAGCAGGGAACAAGCGCCAAGGATTTAGTCAACACTCTTTCGGTGGGCGAGCTTACGAGAATTCTCCGTGATTACGGCGAAGAGAAATATGCAAACCGTATTGCTAACAATATTGTGGCTGCGAGAGAGGAAAAGGAAATTGAAACCACGTTTGAGCTTATAGATATTATCAAAAGCTCAATGCCTCAAAAGGCAATGAGAGATTCACACCCTGCAAGACGAACGTTTCAAGCGTTGAGAATTGAAGTAAACGGCGAGCTTGACCAGCTCAATACGGCGCTTGACGATATGTTTGATTGCTTAAAGGTCGGCGGAATACTTTCAATAATTACATTCCATTCGTTAGAGGACAGAATGGTAAAACAGAGATTTAATTCATTTGCACAAGGCTGTACCTGCCCTAAGGAATTTCCGATTTGTGTGTGCGGAAAAACACCGAGAGGCAAGGTTAAGATAAAGGGTCTTGCACCGAGCGAGGAGGAGCTTTCATATAACTCACGCTCTCACAGTGCAAGATTACGCTCGATAGAAAAAATCAGGGATTGAGGAAGGGAAGCGTATCATGGCGAACAGGAATTATAATATGTATGACGGCATTGATTTTTCGATGTTCGAGCCGAAGCAGGGCTCATATGAGAGAAACGCTGCCCGTAAAATAGAAACAGTTGCTGTTCCGGTTGCGGACAAGCCTAAAATGGAGCTTGTCAAGAAGCCGAAAAAGACCTTAAATCAAGTTAAGAGGGAAATGCACACAAGCGCATTACAGAGCGCAAAGATAATTGCGATTTCGGTGTTCCTGCTTTCAATGCTTTCCGCATTGCTTTACGGAAGAATTAAGGTTGATGAGCTTGACAGACAGATTTCTGCGGCGGAGACTAAAATCACAACCGCACAGAGCGAAAACGTCAGACTTAATATGCAGCTTGACTCTATGATTTCTCTTAAAAACGTTGAAGAATACGCTCAGACAAATCTCGGTATGGTTAAGATGGAAAGCTATCAAATAGAATACATTGACCTTTCGGGAGCTGACAAGGTAACGGTTTCCGGTGCGAGAACACTCAATGCGAATTCGACATCGCTTTATTCCAAGATTATGGAATATATGAGCAGATAATCAAATAAAATTACAACGAGGGTTAAGTAAATGTTCTTAACTCTCGTTGTTGTATCTTAATGCCGAATTTTCGGCGTAAAATTTATGTGAAAGGGGCTGAAAATATGCAGGCAAGATCATTAAAGCAGATGAGCTACAGAGCGACAATCGCACTTTTAATACTTGTTCTTGCTTTCTTGGTGTGTATAGGAAGCCTCGTCAGAGTGGCTCTTGTGGACGGAGAAAAATATAAGCTTAAAGCGGAGCAAAGTCAGCTTTTGGATACAAAGGTTTCGGCGCAGAGAGGCACGATATACGATTCAAATATGAATGTGCTTGCAAAAAGTGCTTCGGCGTGGCTTGTGTACATAGTTCCGTCGAAAATCACAACGGACGCACAGCGTGAGGCTGTCGTTACCGTTCTCTCGGAAAAGCTCGGCATTGATGCGGAGGTTATCCGTGAAAAGACCTTGAAGGAATCAAATTACGTTAAAATTTCGGGTGAGGTCGAGGAGAACGTCAAAAACGACATTCAGGATTACATAAAGCAGTACGACAAGGAAAACAAAAAGAGCAAGGATGCAAAGCTCAGTCAGATAATCTGTATGGATCCCGACACGAAGCGGTATTATCCCTATTCCTCGTTTGCTTCTACGATAATCGGCTTTGTCAATGCCGACGACAAGGGCAACGGCGGTATTGAGCAGTCCTATAACAGCGAGCTTACAGGCGTTTCGGGAAGAATTATTACCGCTATGAACGCAAGACAAAAGGTAATGTCGAGCGAATACGAAATGACGTATGAGGCACAGCAGGGCGCAAATCTTGTGCTTACTATAGATGAGGTTATTCAGTATTATCTTGAGCAAAGCCTCGATCAGGCTCTTGTCGATACGGGAGCTAAATACGCTTACGGAATTATAATGGATGTTCAGACGGGCGCAATCCTCGGTATGACCTCGAAGCCTGATTTTGACCTGAATAAGCCCAATGTAATTTCAAATCAGCTTGTTGCCGACAAGATTGCGGAAATAGTTGACGAAGCGGAGTGCTCAAAGGAAACGCAAAACGCAAAATTCGCTCAATGGCGAAACAGAACGATAAGCGATACCTATGAGCCGGGCTCTGTATTCAAAACCGTTGTTGTTGCGGCGGCTCTCGAAGAGGGTGTAGTTGACCTTAACACAACATTTACCTGTACGGGCGGTATTCAGGTTGCAAACCACTATCAAAAATGCTGGAAGCCCGGCGGTCACGGAACGGAAACACTTACGCAGGGACTTATGAATTCCTGTAACCCGTTCTTTATTACAATAGGACAAAAATTAGGTAAAGAGAATTTCTTTAAGTATTTTGAGGCGTTCGGCTTTACGGAAAAGTCGGGAATTGACCTTCCTGCCGAGGCTTCTCCCGTTGCGGATGTTACTTACCATTCACTTGAAAAAATGGGAATTGCCGAGCTTTCGTCAAGCTCCTTCGGTCAGACCTTCCAGGTGTCTCCGATACAGGTTGTAAATGCCATATCTACCATTGCGAACGGCGGTAAGCTTATGCAGCCGTATGTTGTAGACAGTATTCTTGACTCGGACGGCAATGTAATCGCAAAAACGCAGTCAAAGGTAAAAAGACAGGTTATTTCCGAAAAAACAGCTTCAACCGTTGCGGATATGATGGAAAATGTTGTTTCAAAGGGAACAGGTAAAAACGCCTATGTTGCAGGCTATCACGTCGCAGGCAAAACGGGTACTTCGGAGAAAATCGGTAAAGAGGGTGCATACATAGCCTCCTTTGCAGGCTTTGCACCGGCTAACAATCCCAAAATAGCGATACTCGTTGCAATCGACGAGCCGACGGGCGCACACGGAGGCGGCGTTGTAGCAGCACCGATAGCGGGCGAAATCCTTGAAAAGGTTCTCGCTTATCTCAATATAGAGCCGCAGTACGAGGACGCAGAAATGAAGAATGTATCCTCAACTACACCTTCGCTTGTGGGCTTGAGTGTTGCACAGGCAAGGTCAATGACATCGGGCTACACCTTAAAGGTTGTAGGCTCGGGCGATAAGGTTGTATCACAGACACCTGCGGCGGACTCACAGGTTCGTTCGGGCGGCGTAATTGTCGTTTACACGGATAATCAGGCACAAAAGCAGACGGCAAGCGTGCCCAATCTTACGGGAATGACAATGTCGCAGGCGAATTCGGCGGCAGTAAATTCAGGCTTTAATATCAGATTTTCGGGCACAACAAATGCGTCTGAGGTCGTATCATATAAGCAAAGCATTGACCCCAATACCGAGGCGGAGCTCGGTAGCGTAATTACGGTTTACTTCAAGTCAACCGTAAACGTACAGGATGCATAAATTAACGGTTGTGAAAAGGCGGATAAATTACGGAGGAAACGAAATTGAAACTTTCAGAACTTTTGAAAAATGTAAAAACCGACAGTATTTATACCGATTGTGAGGTATCGGATATTACCGATAAATCCAATGAGATAACAAAGGCTTGCGTGTTTGTGTGCATTAAGGGCAATCACTTTGACGGACATTCCGTTGCGAAGCAGGCTGAAGAGATGGGCGCTGCCGCAGTTATTGCCGAGCACGACACAGGCGTTAAAAATCAGATTATCGTTGAAAGCACAAGAGACGCATATTCTCGCATTTGTGCAGCTTTTTACGGTAATCCTGCCGAAAAATTAAAGCTTATCGGCGTTACGGGCACAAACGGAAAAACCACAACCACATTTCTTATAAAGAATATTTTTGATAAGCTCTCGATTAAATCGGGACTTATCGGAACGGTTAAAAACATTACGGGCGACAAGGAGTATACTTCATCGCTTACAACACCCGACAGCAAGGAGCTTCAGAGGCTCTATGCCGAAATGGTTGACAGCGGATGCAAATACTGCATTATGGAGGTTTCCTCGCAGGCACTCGCACAGGGCAGGGTTGACGGCTGTCATTTTGATATAGCGTTGTTTACCAATCTTACGCAGGACCATCTCGACTATCACGGAACATTTGAAAATTACGCAAAAGCAAAAAGAAAGCTCTTTGAAATCTGTGATACCGCCGTTATAAATGCGGATGACGAATATGCGCATACTATGGTTGACTCATTGCCTTGTAAGGTATATACTTTCGGAGTTAAAACAGACAACACCGATTTTTCGGCTAAAAACGTAAAATGCTTTAGCGACAGCGTTCAGTATGAGCTCTTGACCCCTGACAATATCGGCAGAATTAACATTAAAATCCCCGGTAGATTTACCGTTTATAATTCAATGGGTGCGGCAGTTTGCGCCGTGCTTGCAGGTGCTGATTTTGACAGCGTTATTTCGGCTGTTTCACAGTCAAAGGGCGTACCGGGCAGGGTTGAGGTTGTCGATACCGATACTGATTACACAATACTTATCGACTACGCACATTCTCCCGACGGACTCCAAAACGTTATTTCGTCGCTCAGAGAAACGACTGACGGCAGAATAATTACCGTTTTCGGCTGCGGCGGCGACAGAGACAGAACAAAACGCCCGAAAATGGGTAAGATTGTAGGCGACTTAGCCGATATTGCCGTTGTTACAAGCGATAACCCGAGAAGCGAAGACCCCGAATTGATAGTTAAAGACGTTTTAGAGGGTATGAAAAGCTGTAAGGCTCAGATTAAAACGCTTGTGAACAGAACGGAAGCTATAAAATACGCTATGTCGATTGCAAAGGCAGGAGACGTTGTTTTGCTTGCGGGAAAGGGTCACGAAACATACCAAATTCTCAACACAGGCAAAATTCATTATGACGAAAGAGAAGTAGTTGCCGACATTTTGAAAGGTAAAATATAAGATGAAATCAATCAGCTTGCAGACTGTTGCCGAATGGGTCGGCGGCAGGTTATGCGGAGAAAACAAGGAAATAAATAATGTCAGCATTGATTCTCGAACGGTTGACGCTTCTACGCTTTTTATTGCTATAAAGGGCGACCGCTTTGACGCTCACGATTTTGTAAAGGACGTTGAAAAAAGCGGTGCTGCGGCGGTTATGTGTCACAGAGAGGGCGACTGCGGCCTTCCCGTAATTTATGTTGACGACACTAAAAAAGCGTTCGTGGAGCTTGCAAAAAATTACAGAAAATCCTTTGACGGCTTAAAGGTTGTCGGACTTACGGGAAGCGTGGGAAAGACAACTACAAAGGAAATGACCTATGAGGTTGTTTCGAGAAAATACAGAGCCATTAAAACAGAGGGCAACCTCAATAATGATATCGGACTTCCGAAAACGCTTTTGAGACTTGAAAGCGACACTCAGGCGGCTGTAATCGAAATGGGAATGAGTGCTTTCGGCGAAATTTCACTCCTTACAAAAGCCTGCTTGCCCGATATCGGAATAATAACAAATATCGGCGTTTCTCATATTGAGCATTTAGGCTCAAGAGACGGCATATTAAAAGCAAAGCTTGAAATTCTTGACGGTATGAAAAAAGGCTCTCCGTTGATTTTGAACGGCGATAACGATAAGCTTTCAAGTGTAAAGAATGATGATTATAAGCTCATATTCTTTGGAATTGAAAACGAAAACGCAGATGTCAGAGCATTTGATATAAAGGAAAACGGCTCGAATACGGAATTTTTTGTTAAAGCGTATTCCAAAACTCAAAAGGTTACAATACCGACTGTCGGTATTCACAATGTGTATGACGCTCTTGCGGCATATACCGTCGGTCTTTTGCTTGAGCTTCCCACCGAGGAAATTGCAAAAGCACTTGAAAATTACACCCCGTCGGGAATGAGGCAGAGGCTTAAAGAGGTAAACGGTGTTAAGATAATCGAGGACTGCTACAATGCAAGTCCCGACTCGCAGCGTGCCGCCTTGAACGTGCTTTCCGATATGAACGCAGGCAGAAAAATAGCTGTTTTGGGCGATATGCTTGAACTCGGCGACTATTCCGAGACTGCTCACAGAGAGGTCGGAAAATATGCGGCGGAGAAAAAAATCGACGTGCTTTATGCTTTCGGCGAGCAGTCGAAATATATAGCAGAGGAAGCTAAAAAGGGCGTCCAAAGGGTGCTTTGGTTTGACGATAAGGCACAGCTTGCAAAAACGCTCACACAGGATGTTAAATCGGGCGACTGCGTGCTGTTTAAGGCGAGCAGGGGAATGAAGCTCGAGGAAATAATAGAAAAACTCTATGAAGGGTTGGAGAAGTAAATGAAGGTTTGGGTCAGCTTGGTATTTGGATTGGTTTTGAGCTTTTTTATCTCGTTCCTTTTGGGATTTGTAATAATTCCCGAGTTGAGAAAGCTGAAATTCGGTCAAACTATACTTGATATAGGTCCTGCGTGGCATAAGTCAAAGCAGGGTACGCCGACAATGGGCGGAATAATGTTCATAATAAGCACGGTTGTTTCGTTTGCAATCGTTATTATTACAGATAAGCTTCTCGGCGGTAATTTAATTGCAAGCGGAAGCGTTGTCGAGGACAGCGTAAAAGTTAAAACCTTCGCAGGAATACTTATGGCGCTCGGCTTCGGTATAATCGGCTTTGCAGACGACTATATTAAAGTTGCAAAGAAAAGAAATTTAGGTCTTACAATTAAACAAAAATCAATAGCACAGATTTTGCTTATGCTTGCATATCTCGGCGCACTTTATATGTCGGGAAATACTTTTATGAGTATTCCCTTTGTCGGAAATGTTGACCTTAAATGGTTCTTCTGGTTCTTCGGAATGGGTGTTATTTACCTTACCGTAAACGCAGTAAACTTTACCGACGGCGTTGACGGACTTTGCGGCTCTGTTACGGCAAGTGCGGCACTCGCATTCGTTGTAATTGCAACGCTTAAAGGCTTCTTCGGTGTAGGCATACTCGCTTCGTGCCTTGCAGGCGGCTGTATCGGCTATCTTATTTGGAACTGGCATCCGTCAAAGGTAATGATGGGCGATACGGGCTCAATGTTCCTCGGCGGTATGGTTGTGGCTCTCGCATACGCTATCGACTGTCCGCTTATCATACTTTTCCTCGGAATAATATATGTAATCGAAATGCTTTCCGACCTTATCCAGATCGGCTATTTCAAAGCCACTCACGGCAAGCGTATTTTCAAAATGGCTCCCATTCATCATCATTTTGAGATGTGCGGCTGGAAAGAGGTCAAAATCGTAATTGTATTTACTCTTATAAATATAATCGGAAGCGTTATAGGCGTCGCACTCTTCTATTACGGAGCAAAATAATAAAACAAAAATCAACTTGAAAGGAGAAAGCTATGGCAGAGGCTAAAGCGAAGCCGTTACCGAAACAAAATTCGGCTTCAAAGGGCAAAATAAAGAAAAGAAAGCGCCCCGATTTTCTTGCAAACGGAAGCTTTGATGTGCCTTTTCTTCTTTTGGTAATTATAATTCTTACGATAGGTGTCGTAATGCTCTTTTCCGCAAGCTACACCTATGCGTATTACAACAAAAACGGCGACAGCGCATATTTCTTCAAAAGACAGCTTTTGTTTGCTGTTTTAGGCGTTGGCGCAATGCTCGGAATTTCAAAAGTCAAGTACGAATACTTTAAGCTTGTCGGCGTTTTAGGACTTCCGATAGCATGGCTTTTGCTTATAATCGTTCTTATTTTGCCTGCGAGATTCGGCGATTTCCACAGGTGGATATATATCGGCGGAATTTCATTTCAGCCGTCTGAAATCGCAAAGCTTGTGGTAATTCTGTTCTGTGCTTGGGGTATGGAACGAAACCACAAAAAGATAATCGGAAAAAGCGTAAATCAGTCAGCCTTTTCAAAGAAAATTTCAGAGCTTACAAACGGAAAAATCGTTGTGTATGACTCATTTGTTCAGCTTTGCCTTTACGGTGCTGTAATCGTTATAACGGCAGGCTTGGTTTACCTTGAAAACCACCTTTCGGGTACGCTTTTGATACTTGCTATCGGTGCTACAATGATGTTTATGGGTGAGTTCAAAAAGCATTGGTTTATTATAATCGGTGTTGTGGCGGTTGTTTTGATTGTATTTGTTGTTACAAATCCCGAAATACTCGAAAAATACGCAGGTGCAAGAATTACCGCTTGGCTTGATAAGGATTACGACCCCAAGGGCGCACGCTGGCAGACAAATAACTCGCTTTATGCCATTGGCTCGGGCGGACTTTTCGGCGCAGGACTCGGCAATTCAAAGCAAAAGCACCTTTTCGTATCGGAGCCGCAGAACGACTTTATTTTCTCGATAGTTTGCGAGGAATTGGGCTTTGTCGGTGCTTCGATAATCATTTTGCTTTTTGCACTTCTTGTATGGAGAGGTGTTGTGATAGGCATACACGCAAAAGACAGATTCGGCGCACTTACCGCAATCGGAATTGTTTTTCAGGTAGGTATGCAGACGGCGCTTAATATCGGCGTTGTAACCGACACGCTTCCGAATACGGGTATCAGCTTGCCGTTCTTCAGCTACGGCGGTACGTCGCTTATGATGCTGCTTGCCGAAATGGGAATGGTGCTGTCGGTTTCAAGATATTCGAAAATGCCTAAAAAATAAACTCAAAGGAGAATACAATGAAGGTTATATTTGCGGCAGGCGGCACGGGCGGACATATAAATCCGGCTCTTGCGGCGGCAGGTGAATTAAGGCGCAGACACCCCGACGCCGAAATACTTTTTATCGGTACGGGCGACCATATGGAATCACGCCTTGTGCCTCAAGCAGGCTTTGATTTTAAGACTATAACGATTTCAGGCTTTCAGCGAAAGCTTACTGTAAAAAATATCATCAAAAACATAAAAACACTCGGACTTATTGTTAAATCAAGCTCGCAGACCAAAAAGATATTAAAAGAGTTTCATCCCGACGCCGTTGTGGGCTTCGGCGGATACGTCAGCGGTCCCGTTGTCAGCACGGCTGTCAAAATGGGCATTAAAACCGCTATTCACGAGCAGAACGCTTTCCCGGGAGTTACAAACAAAACACTTGCAAAGCAGGTTGACAGAGTAATGCTCACGGTTGAGGGTGCAAAAAAATATCTTTCTCCTAAAAATGAGCCGATAATCACGGGACTTCCCGTAAGACAGTCGATTTTTGATGCGGACAGAGCTTTTGCACGTTCGAAATTCGGCGTATCGGACGATACGGTGTTTGTGCTTTCAATGGGCGGCAGTCTCGGTGCTAAAGCGATAAACGAAAATATGGTTGAGGTCATAAAGGCTTTACATAATGACAAAAAGCTTTTCTTTATGCACTCAACGGGAAAATACGGCAAATGGGTTCCCGATAAGCTTTGTGAAGGCGGAGTTGAAGCAGGCGAGGGAACGAATGTGATTATAAGAGAGTATATCGACGATATGGATATGTGCCTTGCGGCATCCGACCTTGTAATCAGCAGGGCGGGAGCTTCCTCACTTTCTGAAATTGAGGCTGTCGGCAGAGCGTCTGTGCTTATCCCGTCTCCGAATGTTGCCGAAAATCATCAGTATCACAATGCAATGACTCTTGTGAATTCCGATGCGGCAAGGGTAATCGAGGAAAAGGACTTAACGCCCGAATTGTTGACTCAAACAGTCAGGGAAATGACCTCTGACAGAGCTTTGCTCGTCCGTTACGGCGAAAACGCAAAGAAACTCAGCGTCGGCGACTCGGCGCAGAGAATTTGTGATGTTATCGAATCACTCTTAAATTAACATAAAACCGCACACAGCATAGTATGAAACAGCGATGCTTTTAACTGTGAGGTGTGCTTTATGGATAAACTTGTCATAAACGGCTCAAAAAGACTAACGGGAGAAATAGAGGTCCACGGCTCAAAAAACAGCGTGCTTCCGATACTCGCCGCCTGTGTTCTGTCGCAGGGCGAAAATATCATACATAATTGCCCGATGCTCTCCGATGTTGACGCCGCTTTGAAAATCCTTGTCGAATTAGGCTGTAAGGTTAAGCGAGAGGAGCATACCGTTTGTGTTGACTCAAGCGGTGTAAACGGCTTTGAAATTTCCGATAGCCTTATGCGTGAAATGCGTTCATCGGTTATTTTCTTGGGTGCGATTTTGGGCAGAACGGGCAAGGCGGTGCTGTCTACGCCCGGTGGCTGTGAAATCGGACTTCGACCTATTGATATGCACATAAGCGCAATGGAACAGCTCGGTGCAGGGGTTTTTGAGGAGCACGGCAGACTGCATTTTGAGTGTAAAAACGGACTTCACGGTGCAAGAGTGATTTTGCCGTTCCCGTCTGTCGGCGCTACCGAAAACATAATGATAGCCTCGTGCGTTGCAAAGGGCACAACCGTTATAACTAATGCCGCACGAGAGCCTGAAATAAGCGACCTTGCAGATTTCTTAAACGGATGCGGAGCTAAAATTCACGGCGCAGGCGACAGTACGATTATCATTGACGGCGTTGAAAGGCTTACGGCGACCACGCACACGGTAATTCCCGACAGGATTGCCGCTTCAACATATCTGCTCGCAGGGGCGATAACCCACGGCAGAGTTTGCATAAAAGAGATAATACCTGCTCATTTGGGAGCGTTAATACCTGTGCTTAAACAGTCGGGCTGTGATATTTCAGTCAGCAACAGATGGATTTGCATTTCTTCTCCGCCGAGGCTCTCAAGAGTAAAAACGGTCAGGACAATGCCTTATCCGGGCTTTCCGACAGACGTTCAGGCACCGCTGACGGCAATGCTGAGCGTGGCTGACGGCACTTCGGTTGTGGTGGAAAATATATTTGAGTGCAGATATAAGCATGTGAGCGAGTTGATAAGGCTCGGTGCGAAAATCAACGTTGAGGGCAGAACGGCGGTCATAGAGGGAGTGCCGTATCTTACGGGTGCTTCGGTGGTATCGCCCGATCTTCGTGGCGGCTTTGCACTTGTAATTGCAGGACTTGCGGCAAAGGGCGAGACCGTTATAAGCGGTGTCGAGCATATAGACAGGGGTTACGAAAATCCCGAAAAATTGTTGTCGGCACTCGGTGCAGACGTTAAAAGGATTAAAGAGAATGGAACAGAAAAGAAGTAGAACACAAGCGACTCAAAAAACACCGACGCAGGCTCGGAGAACGGCGCAAAAACCAGCCGAGCCTATGTCGAGGGATGAGGTGCGCCGCAAGAAAAGCCTTGAAAGGCGTAAAAAGAGAAGGCGAAACAGGATAATCGGCTATACCGTTGTAATTATACTGATTATTGCAGCCGCAATAGCTCTTTCGCTTACGGTGTTTTTCAAAATTCAATCTATCAACGTTACGGGCGACGATATATATAATGCCGAAACAATAATTGCGGCCTCGGGACTTAACGTCGGCGAAAATATGTTCAAATCATCAAAAAAGGACATTTCAAGTAAGCTTGAAACAAGCCTGCCGTATATTGAAAGCGTCAATGTAAAGAAAAGTCCGACGGGTAATGTTACATTGGCAATTACCGCCGCAAAGGCAGAGCTTGCCATTGACTGCGGAGAGGGCTACATACTTCTCAATAAAAACGGAAAGGTGCTTGAGGACGGCGTTGTTTCGATAAACGAGGACGTTGCAACCGTTACCGCAAGCGCAATAGTAACGGCGACTCCGGGCGATATTATAGTATTTGAAAACGAGCAGGATACTCAAACGCTCAAGGGCATAAAATCCATAATAGACAGCAAGCAGATTGAAAAAATCACGGATATAAACATCACACAAAATTCTTCGGTTGTTCTCACTTACGATATGCGAATAACCCTTGAAGTAGGTATGGTGTCAACCCTTGAGCAGAAAATCGATTTTATTAAGGCAACTCTGGACAAGCTCAATTCCGATGAGCCGGGTTTTGAGGGAAGCATAGATTTTACGGTTGAAAACAAGGCTTTTGTCAACGAAAAGACGGAGCAGACGACAACTGCGCCGACAGTGGCAGCTCAACCCGAAGCACAGGGAGCAGCCGCATAAATCTTATTAAAAAAATTGTTGATATTATATTCTTAATGTGTTACAATAACCTAAATAGGTATTAAAATCTATACTTAGGTGTGAAATAAAGTCTAATATATATAGGAGGATTACAAAATGCAATTTGAAATGGACAATTCTTTCAAAGACATTACTAATATTAAAGTTATAGGCGTAGGCGGAGGCGGCGGAAACGCTATCAACCGTATGGTCGAAATGCAGATTGACGGCGTTGAGCTTATTGCCGTAAATACCGATAAACAGGCTCTTTGCTTCTCAAAGGCTCCCACTAAAATTCAGATAGGTGAGAAAATCACAGGGGGCAGAGGCGCAGGTGCAAACCCCGAGGTTGGCAGAATGGCAGCCGAGGAAGGCCGTGAAGCTATCGAGGAAGTGCTTAACGGTACACAGATGGTATTCATCACCGCAGGTATGGGCGGCGGCACAGGTACAGGTGCAGCTCCCGTTATCGCTGAGATTGCCCGTTCAAAGGACATTCTTACGGTAGGTATCGTTACAAAGCCGTTCGCATTTGAGGGCAAGCACCGTATGCAGCAGGCTGAAGCAGGTATCGCAGAGCTTGCAGGCAATGTGGACAGCCTTATCATAATCCCCAATGAAAGACTTAAAAATGTATCCGCTGAAAAGATTACTCTTGCCAACGGCTTTAAGGTTGCAAACGACGTACTTGTTGACGGCGTAAGAAGCATTTCCGATCTTATCGTAAATGCGGCTCTTGTAAACCTTGACTTTGCGGACGTTACCGCAGTTATGAAAAATGCAGGTCATGCTCATATGGGTATCGGCAGAGCAAGAGGTAAGGACAGAGCAGAGCAGGCTGTTAAGGCAGCTATCACAAGTCCGCTTCTTGAGTCAACAATCGACGGCGCTACGGGTGTTATTCTTTGCTTTAAGGCTCCGGCTGATGTCGGTCTTGAGGAAATCGAAAATGCAGCAGGAATTGTACGTTCTGCCGCTGCTGAAAACGCAAATATTATCTGGGGTGCTGATTTGAGCCCCGAGGATTCGGATGACGACGAGATGATTATTACCGTTATTGCAACAGGCTTCGGCGACAATGCAGGCAAGCCTTCAAGCGTCGGCTCATTCTTTAAGGAAGAGTCTCCGTTGCTCTACCCGATGGATGATATCAGCTCAACAAGCTCTGACGAAGCAAGCGGCGATTCAAGCACTAAGTATTCCGAGTTTATCGACATAATCAACGGCAAGAAATAATCGCTGTTTATAATCAAATAATTTCAATACACACCTGTTAAGCTTTTGATGGGTGTGTATTTTTTTATCAAAAGGTGTAGCAATTTGATACGAAAGTATAGTATATTAGTGAGGACAAGGAGGCGAGGGTATGATAAGCGACAATGAAATAATTGCATTATTCTTTAATCGCTCGCAGGAAGCTGTAAAGGAGCTTGCCGCCAAATACGGAAAAATGTGCGTGAATTTTTCATACCGTATTTTGAAAAACGATTGTGATGCTCAGGAGTGCGTGAACGATTCATACCTTGCCGTTTGGAACACCGTGCCGCCTAATAAGCCCAATCCGCTGAAAGCATATTTAATGAAAATCGTTCGCAACATTTCTTTGGCGAGGTACAAAAGCAATACGGCGCAAAAGCGAAATTCTTATTATGACGCTTCGCTCGAAGAGCTTGAAAACGTGATTTTTGAAAATGACAGCGTTGAAATTCAAGCGGAAAAGAGCGAGTTGACGGAGTACATTAACAAATTTCTTGCGACCTTATCAAAAGAGGACAGGGTAATATTCTTAAAAAGATATTGGTTTTGTCAGGCTTACTCGGAAATAGCGGCTTCGGTTAATTTGAGCGAGAAAAATGTTTCGGTAAGGCTGGCGAGGACAAGAAAAAAGCTGAAAAAATACTTGGAAAAGGAGGGCGTGCTTTAATGAATATACAAGAGCTTTCGGAGGCTATGACGGATATTTCCGACGAGTATATCGAAGAAGCGTATAATTACCAAAGGTCAGGCGTTTTTGATTTCAAAAAAGCACTTTCTGCCGTTGCAACGATAGCTGTTTTGGTTGCGGTTGCTTTAGCTGTGCATTTTTATACAAACGAACCCGTTTCCACGCAGCCGAGCGATAAGGCGGTCGAAACCACCGATTACACCAAAGATTTTTCCGCAACCAATTCCGCTTATGACCTTGCAGCTCCCGCTGTAATTCAAAAGCACCCTAAAAGCATTAAATGCAAAGTTAAAAAGCAGATTAAATCCGATTACCTTTCATATTCTCAAAGCGATATGGAAAGCAAGGATTTTGATATAATCTATTGCGGCACATATAACGGAAATATCGCTTTTAAGGTCATCTTAAAGGACGGACAAAACGTCGGAAATACGATTTCCGAAGGCTTTGCCGACCCAAACGGAAAATTTTCTTTTTTGACCTTAATTTATAAAGAAAATGAACCGGTCTTGATTTGGTCTGAAAAGGAGGGGATAAGCACACTTACACAAAACTATGATTCGGGCACATTAAATTACGAACAGGTTTACTCAATTTGGTATTGGCTGTGTATTGAAACAGGAGAGGTTTGATTATGAAAAAGAAAATATTTGCTTTGACTCTTTGCCTTGCTTTTATCCTTACCGCTTTATGCGTGCAGTTTGTCAGTGCTTTGCCCGACACAAGGGAGTCCGATATTTCCCGTCAAAGCAGAAGCGTTGACGAATACAGGAAAGTTCTTGACGCCGTAAATCGGGAAAAAGTAAATTCGGTGCAATCGGACTCTTTGGGAGAAGATATCGCAGATGTATATGCCGGCGCATATATCAACGGGGATAATCTTCTTGTGATAAATGTGACGGACGCTTCGGACGATATAAAAGAGGAAATAAAAAGCGCATCGGGAAATCCCGATGTTATAATAAACGAAGTTAAATTTTCTTCATCCGAAATCGACGGAGCTTATGAAAAGCTTGTCGGCAATATGGAAAACGCACCGTATTTTAAGGTAACGGTTTCCGAAAAGGATAACACGGTGTATATAACAGGCGAAAGTGCGGAGGATTGTAACCGCTATATCCTCGAAAACGGATACAATCCCGAAATTATAACCGTTGTTGAGGGGCAAAATACCGTTGAAAATTGTGAAATATAAATTTAAGCGTATCGCAGATTTTTCTGTGGTACGCTTTTTTTATTAAAACACATTTTCGATTTTAGGCTTTTCCGCATCTATCATTTTTTCAAGCAGTATAATGTTTTCCGAGCAAATTTCAACAATGTCGCAATCCGTGTTTCGCTCCGCCTTGCTTTTCAGCGTTCTGAAATTTATATCAATGTCGTCAATTTCGTCGTGGTTGCAGTAAATCCCGAAGCGCACCCGAGCCTTTTCCCATTTTCTGACCGAAGCGGTCAAATTCTCCATTGCCGAGCTTTCTCCGTTTGCTTTTGCCTGTTCAACGGTCTTTTCGAGCGACGATATTATTTCATTTCCCGTCCTTTTAAGGTCGAAATAGCTATAAACCGATATTGTCGTAACAAAGGCTATTAAAACGATTGCAATTACAACTCTTTTCATAAATTCTTATCCCTTTCGGTTATCTCGTATTTTTCGTTTTTATCCATTGTCATAAGCAGTACATCTTTGACGGTTAAGTTCTTTTTTCTCAATAACCGTTCAACCTTTGCCTTTGTCGTGTTACACTCCTGAAAGTTCTTTTCAATCAGCGAGCCGTCGGAGATAACAACGCTCTTGTACACGTTTTCGGGCTTTTGCAAATTCACGTCTTTTACTTTAATATTTTCCTCGTCAGCCTTTAGCATCACGCTTAAAGTGCCGTCTGTTTCGACAATGGCATACCAAACCTGCGACACATCAAAAATATCTTTTTTTCGAAGCTCTTCCAATAGGTCGTCTGTTGTAAAACGAAGCTCCTTTAACTGCTTTTGGTCGATAACGCCCTCACGGATTACAATTAGCGGATTTCCCTGCATAGCCGAACGGAATTTAACGCTTTTAAGGTTGAGAATTGAAATAATAATTTCAAATCCGACAAGTAAAAGCACGGGAATGATTGTGTTCATAAGCGGCAGACTTGTGTCCTGCATGGGAATTGCGAGAATTTCCGACAAAAGTATTGTAATAACAAGCTCTGCCGGTTGTAATTCTCCTATCTGCCTTTTTCCGAGTATTCTCATTGATGCGATAATCACAATATACAAAATTACCGTTCTTGCAAAATTTATTAGCATTTATATCACCGATTATATATTTTGCGTTTGTGTGCAGAATATTCCTGCTAATAAAGGCAACAATATTTTCGGTGAAGTATATGTTTAAGAAATTAAAATTCAATCTCGATAAAATAACCGAGAGAGTGGAAAAGGACAGCACGGAAACGCCGATTTCAGACTCACTGCAATTCAACATTTCATATCTGAAGGAAAAATTCGGCGACAGCTTTGACATAATTTACAAATATTCGGACGTCGGAAAATGTAAGGTCTGCTTTGTAATGGCAGACGGTATGTGCAACAATATGCTTGTGGTAGAACAGATAATGCGCCCAATACTGACCGCCGAAAAATTACCGACAGAGCCGAGGAAAATGCTTAATTACATCAGCGCAAATGTTGTTGCGGGAATTGACCAAAGCGAAACGCAAACGCTTGAAAAGGCAATTACCGACGTCCTGTCGGGTTTGGTTGTTTTCTTTGTTGACGGTGCGGATTTATGCTGGAGCTACGGTGTTCAGGGATTTCCTAAGAGAAGCATCGACGACGCACAATCCGAGGTTCAGGAAAAGGGTGCGCATGAGGGCTTTACCGAGAGCTTTAAGGATAACGTTGCACTTTTGCGAAGAAGAATACGCTCTCCCGTTTTGAAATGCGAGGTTGTCGAGGTCGGCGAAACGAGCAAAACGAGGGTTTGCGTCTGTTATATGTCCGACAGGGCAAAACCGAAAACGGTCAAAGAAATCAAATCGAGGCTCAAAAACGCAAGGCTTGACACGGTATTGGGCTCGGGTTATTTACGACCGTTTTTGGAAAACGGCGAGTTCTCTTTCTTTTCGTCGCTCGGCACAACCGAAAGACCCGATATTGCGTGCGGTGAAATGAACGAGGGCAGGGTTATTATTTTAACCGACGGAACACCTTTTGCCTTGATTGCGCCGTATATATTTATAGAGAATTTTCAGACAATGGACGACTATAATATGCGTCCGTTTTATGTTGCGTTTATAAGATTGTTAAAATATGTCTCTTTCTTTACCGCCGTATTTTTACCCGGAATTTATGTTGCGCTTTGCACCTTTCATCAAGAGGTTTTGCCGATTTCAATGCTGTACGATATGGCGATACAGGAGAGCATAACGCCTTTTCCTGTAATGCTTGAAACGATATTTATTCACTTTGTTTATGAAATTGTCAGAGAGGCAGGCTTGCGTATGCCGAAGACCGTAGGTCACGCCGTGAGTATCGTAGGCGGTCTTGTAATCGGAGATGCCGCCGTCAGCGCAGGACTTGTCGCAGCGCCTATGCTGATAGTTGTCGCAATTTCCGCAATAACCTCGTTTGTCGTTCCGCACCTCTACCAAAGCGTTGCCGTCTTACGCTTTCTTTTAATGGTTATCGGCGGCTTTTTCGGTTTTTACGGAATTGTAATTTGCTTCTGTGTGCTTCTCGTTGACTTGTGCAAGGACGGACCTTATGAGGTGTCGGAGCTTTCTCCCTTAGCCCCGTTTGCTCCTGCAGCAATGCGGGATACCTTTATGCGGCTTGATTGGAGAAAATTAGGCGACAGAGATCTTAGAATACAGAATATGGAGAAATAAATGGAAAAGGTACAAAAAATCAGCACGGCACAGTTTTTCTCGTTGCTTTTGCTTTCACGACTTTTGACAACGCTTACTTTTATGCCTGTGTTTGAAATGAAAGTGAATAATCTTGATTATATAGTCGCCATTTTGCTCGGAAGTGCCGCAATGCTCCTTTTTCTTTTGCCGATGTATTACCTATTCAAAAACAGCGGCGGCAAGGGCGTTTTAGAGCTTGCACAGGATATTTCTCCGACCTTTTCAAGGGTGTTGTGCGTGTTCTACGTCGCGTTTTTCCTGATTGACGCATACGCAACCCTTTTAAGACTTAATTTGTTTGTCGCTTCTGCGGTTTTTCCCGAAACAGACACAAGCTTTTTCATACTTTTGACTCTTTTTGCGGTTTGCTTTTCGGCGACAAAGGGTATCGAGGCACTCGGCAGGGCAGGGAGCATTTCTCTTGTGATACTCATCACTTCATTTGTTCTTGTCCTTTTGACAATGCTGTCAAGGGTGGATATAAACAATCTTTCGCCCATATTTTATGACGGCGCAAAGCCTATTTTGACGGTTGCGTGGACTGTGGTAATCAGAACAACCGAGCCTGTTGCAATTTCCGTAATGCTGCCGAGAGTAACGGGAAACGTCAAGAAAAGCGTTATCATATGGACGTCGTTTTTTGCGATATTTGTGTCGGTTTTGTTTTTTATACTTTTTACCACCTCGGGCGACAGCGCACTTCTCAATATGTTCCCCGTTCATTCAATGGCAATGCTCTCGGAATTCGGCTTGATTGAGCGTCTTGACGTGCTTTTGACGGGCGTATGGATAATTTCTGCATTTATCAAAATTGCGTTTGTTATCTATATTGTAAATGATATTTTACAGCGCAGCTTTCAGCTTAAATGCAAGGGCTTGACTTCCTATCTTTCGGGTGCAATAATTTTTACGTCGGTAATGCTAATGTCTAAAAACATTGAAAATTTCCGTTACACCTCAAACGTAACCGAAAAATCGGTGCTGTTTATTCTGTTTGCCGTCTTGATCCCTTGTGTGCTTATGCTCGTGAAAAAAATTAAACGGAGGACGACGTGTTGAAAAGCCTCAAAACCTTATTAAAAATCTTATTGATGTTGACTGCCATTTTAGCTTTCGGCGGTTGCAGCTCGCATAATTCAAAGCTTGAATTGAAAAACAGGCTTATAGTTCAGGGCATAGGCATAGACAAGGCAGACGGACAGCTTTCCGTCTCCGTTCAAGCATTAAATACCGATGTTTCAAGCAGTTCCGCTGCTTCGGGTGCGCCCGAGGAGGTTGTAAAATACTATTGCGTAAAGGGTAAATCCGTTTCCGAGGCTATCGGAAAATTATCCGATATAACGGGAAGCGATCCGCTTATTTCGCAAAACAGAATTGTGGTTTTCGGCAGGGAGTTTGCGCAAGAGGGCATAGAGGATTATCTTGACGATTTTGTGCGTACAACGCAGAACAGAACGACCGTTTACGTTGCTGTTGCCGACGGAATGGCAGAGGACATTATCTTTGCAAGGCTCGGCGAAAACATTGTATCTGCAAGACGTGCGGAGCAGATTATACGCTCGACGGATTTCAACGCAAACGTAGTAAGCACAAGGGTTTTTGAGCTTCTCAATACATTTTCCGACGGTACGGCTTCGGCGGCTTTGCCTGTGTTAAAATGCACAAAGGGCGACAAAACCGATACAATTGAAATCACGTCTACGGCGATTTTCAAGGACGAACGGTTGATAGACGAAACAGATGGCGAAATCGCAACGGGCATACTCTGGGCAAATGACAGAATAGTTCACGGCGAGATAACCTTTGATGATGAAAACGGGGTAACAATCACCGCAAATGTTATTAAGAGCAAAACTAAAATCAAAACGAAAATCAAGAATGGCAAGCCTTGCTTTGATATTAAAATTAAATGCTCGCTTGATTTAAGCGAGGTCAATAAGAATGTTTTTCAGGTGATGGAGCTTTCGGAAATAAGCGAGATTGGAAGTTGTGCAGAACAAACGATTAAAAATTATGTTGAAAACAGTATAAACGAGTGTATAATGAATGAGTCGGCGGATGTTTTTGGCTTCGGCAGGCGGTTGAAAAGGACTTGCCCGAGGTATTATAAGGCTAATGTTGACGATTGGAGCGAAATGATGAAAGCCTGTGAATACAACGCACAGGTTGATGTGAAAATAGAGAGAGTGGGAGGCTCGGTCGCAAGGCTGTACAAGTGATTATGACTACGTTTGAAAAGATATACGAATGTGTAAAGCAAATACCGAAGGGCAAGGTCGCAACCTACGGTCAAATAGCCTTGCTTGCAGGCAATCCGAGATGGGCAAGGGTAGTCGGCTACGCCTTGCACCAAAATCCCGACCCGTCAACGATAAAATGTCATAGGGTCGTAAACAGAAACGGCAGAGTATCGGAAGCGTTTGTGTTCGGCGGAATGAATATGCAAATTGACCTGCTTCGCCAAGAGGGCGTCGAGGTAAGCGACGACGGCTATGTCGATTTGAAAAAATATCAGTGGTAAGCCCTGACGGGCAGAGAAAAGTGAAAAGCGAAAAGAAGCAGGTGCTTCGCACAGAGTGAAGAATTATATCTCACAATGTAGGGCAGGTGCTTGCTCCTGCCGAACGAATTAGCAAATATGTTACTGCTTTCGGTTACTATCAAATTAAATTTAATATCATACCGTAGGGGCGACCTGCGGTCGCCCGCCAATTCATAGCAAATTAAAAACGGGCGAACGCAGTTCGCCCCTACGATATAATATAAAAATGTAACTGTTTTGTAACCGTTATTTTGTTGTGATTTAACGGCGGCAGCAAGCCACCGCCCTACACCTTAAAATTAAATTTTAAGGCTTATATACGGCTTTTATCTGATTTGAAATTTTGATGAAACACCCGCACCCTTTACACAAGGGAGGCTGAAAATGCGGCTGTCCGTAAATTTAATCAAACCTTCAATCATCATTACAACATATCATTTGCTTTTTTTACTTATTTGTTGTATGATTTACCTATTAAACTGACAGAGGTAAAATATGCTTTCTAAACAATTGGAAAAACTTTTGAAAAATGTTCAAAAACCCGCACGCTATACAGGCGGCGAGTTTAACAGCGTTGTTAAAGATAAGGACAAGGTGGAATTCAGGTATGCTTTCTGTTTTCCCGACAACTATGAAATCGGTATGTCGCACCTCGGTATGAAAATCCTTTACTCTCTCATAAATGCCCGTGAAGAAGCATGGTGCGAGAGGGTTTTTGCGCCGTGGGAAGATATGGAAAAACTCATGCGTGAAAACGGTATTCCGCTTTACGGACTTGAAAGCGGCGACAGCATAAAGGACTTCGATATGATAGGCTTTACCATGCAGTATGAGATGAGCTATACCAATGTCCTCAATATGCTTGATTTGGCAGGCTTGCCCGTTCGCAGTAAGGACAGAACCGATTTAACGCCGATTATCTGCGCAGGCGGTCCTTGTGTTTGCAACCCCGAGCCGATAGCTGATTTCATTGATATTTTCACACCCGGCGAGGGCGAGGAAATTGTAAACGAGCTTATCGACCTTTTGGAAAAGCACAAAAAATTAGGCTCTACAAAGCTTGAATTTTTGCGTGAAGCGGCTCAGCTTGAGGGTGTTTATGTTCCTGCGTTTTATGATGTAAATTATAACGACGACGGTACAATCAAAGAGGTTGTAAACAGGGAAAATGCACCGAAAATCGTTAAAAAGAGAATTATCTCCGATTTGAATACCGTGTTTTATCCCGAAAATTTTGTCGTGCCATTTATTGAGGTTGTTCACGACAGAGCCGTATCGGAAATTTTCAGAGGCTGTATTCGAGGCTGCCGCTTTTGTCAGGCAGGCTTTATTTACCGTCCTATCAGAGAAAAAACGAGCGACGTCATAAACAAGCAGGCGAAAACGCTTTGCGATAACACGGGATATGATGAAATTTCCCTTTGCTCCTTGAGTACAAGCGACTACACGGAAATTGACAAGCTCATTCCGAAAATGTTTGACTGGGCATTGAAAGAAAATATAAACGTATCCTTGCCGTCGCTTCGTGTCGATAACTTCTCCGACGAACTTATGGAGGAACTTAAAAAGGTACGTCGAAGCGGTCTTACCTTTGCACCCGAGGCAGGTACGCAGAGGCTTCGTGACGCTATCAACAAGAATGTAACCGAGGGCGAGGTTATAAGAACTGCCGAAAAGGCGTTTGCAGGCGGTTGGACTACCGTTAAGCTTTACTTTATGATGGGCTTGCCCACCGAAACGCTTGAGGATATTGAGGGCATAGCAGATCTTGCTCAGACGGTTGTAAATACATATTATAAAAATCCCGACAGACCGAAGGGCAAGTCCGTTACGGTCAATATAAGTGTCGCTTCCTTTGTTCCGAAGCCGTTTACCCCGTTCCAATGGGAGCCGCAGGACACAAAGCCTATGCTTGAGGAAAAGCAGAAGCATTTGCTCGAAAGCGTTAAAACTCATAAGATACAGGTCTCCTATCACGAATCGCAGACAAGTGTGTTAGAGGGCGTTTTTGCAAGAGGCGACAGAAAGCTCTGCGACGTTATCGAAACGGCTTGGCGCAAGGGCTGTAAATTTGACAGCTGGGATGAATTTTTTAGATTTGACCTTTGGGAAGAAGCGTTTGAGGAATGCGGAGTTTCTATGGAATTTTACGCAAACCGTAAGCGTGAGTTTGATGAAATTCTTCCGTGGGATATGTTCGATTACGGCATAAGGAAAGACTTCCTTATCGAAGAAAACAAAAAGGCACACGAGAGCGTTACAACGCCTAATTGTCGCCAAAAATGTGCGGCTTGCGGTGCGGCAAGGCTCAACGGAGGAAAATGCGATGCGAAACGTTAGAATTTTCTTTGAGAAAAAGGATATAGCAAAGTATATTTCCCACCTTGACCTTATGCGTTGCTTTTCAAGGGCGATAAAGCGTGCAGGAATTTCAATTTGGTACACGGAGGGCTTTAACCCGAGACCGTTTATGACCTTTTCCTTGCCGCTTTCACTCGGCACGGAGAGCTTTTGTGAGTCGGTTGACGTGCGTATAACGGATGAAATGACCGATGATGAAATCGTTAAAAGGCTCAACGGCGTTATGCCTACGGGAATTGTCGTTACCTCGGCATCCGAGCCTGTTCATAAGGCTGATGAAATCAGATGGGCAAGGTTTATAATCACGCTTGAAACAGATGAAAAGCAAAAGGTTATTGAAAGCGTAAATAATAAAATTTCAGCAAGTGAAATTATCGTCGAGAAGCAGGGCAAAAAGGGCAGAAAAAAGGTCTTAAAGCAAATTGACATAAAGGGCGATATTTCTTCGTATGAGCTTTGCGAGTGCGAAAACGGTGTTAAATTGACCGTCGTGCTTTCGGCAGGAATGAGAAATAACATAAATCCCACGCTTTTGCTTGACGCAGTAACCGCCGATGTAAAAGAGCTTATCGAAGCGGTTGATACGGTAAAAGAAAAGATGTATCTTGAGGATATGTCGGAATTTTGCTGAATTTTGAAAAAACACTTGCTTTTTTCATTACCTTGTGATATTATATTTTAGCATTTCGGCGCTTGTATGTATTTCTATATGCAAACGGCAGTTAATGGCAACATTAAAGCGGGCGGTCCTCTGCGTATGTATTTTACGGAATGAACGCTTGAAAACAATTTTGGAGGTTCATTATGGACGCATTGAAAATTATGACAGAGGGCATGCTTAAAGAAGAGCGCCCGAACATCAACATCGGTGATGTTGTTAAGGTTCACGTTAAGATCCGTGAGGGTGAAAGAGAAAGAATTCAGATTTTCGAAGGCACAATTATTGCTCGCAAGGGTAGCGGTGTTTCGGAGACCTTTACAGTTCGTCGTGTTTCTTACGGCGTAGGTGTTGAAAAGGTATTCCCCGTAAACTCACCCAACGTTGCTAAGGTTGAGCTCGTTAGAAGCGGTAAGGTTCGCAGAAGCAAGCTTTATTATCTTCGTGACAGAGTCGGCAAGGCAGCTAAGGTTAAAGAGCTTGTCAGATAATTTTAACAAAGCATTAAGGAACGGTTTTTCCGTTCCTTATTTTTTTACGAAAACCTTTGCATTTTCAAGGCTTTTGTATTATAATTACTCTATATAATAGGGTAGGTGTGTAAATTGAGAAAAACAGAAGATATTAGGATATACTTTGACGAGCTTGAAAGCTCTTATTCGGAGACTTCAAAATCGTGGAAATTTGCATATAACTGGATTGATTCACTTGTGTTTGCGTTGGTGGGTATCGCTATCGTGTTTACACTTCTTTTCAGAGTTGTGGGCGTAAACGGCGAATCTATGAAGCCTACTCTTAACAGCGGAGATTGGCTTACCGTAAAGGCAATTAACACAACCTACGAGCGTGGCGACATTGTCGTTATAACTCAGCCGAATTCTCTCAATGAGCCGCTTATTAAAAGAGTTGTAGCCGTTGCAGGGGACACGGTTGACATCAACTTTGCACAGGGAACGGTTAAAATCAACGGCGAGCTTATCAATGAGCCTTATATAGCAGAGCCTACCGAGAGAATGTTTGACGTTGCTTTCCCTGTGACTGTACCGGACGGCTGCGTATTTGTTATGGGAGACAACAGAAACAACTCTCTTGACAGCCGTTCAACAACGGTTGGCTTTATTGATACAAGATATTTATTGGGAACGGCAGAATTCAGACTTTTCCCCATCGGTCATTGGAAAATAGGTGCGTAATGAAACAGAAACAAGCAGAAGCAATTTATGATTTTGCGTCGGTATTACTCACATCGATTATAGCGGTGGCGGTAATATTTACGTTTTTCTTCAAAATATCCACAGTAAACGGCGACTCTATGAGAAACACCCTGCATAACGGCGATCAGCTGATTATCACAGCACATGACAGCGACGTTAAGTACGGCGATATTGTAATCATTTCACAGCCCAACGCCTATGACGAGGTGCTTGTAAAAAGAGTCATTGCAACAGGCGGTCAAACCGTAAATATTGACGGCGACACTCACGAGGTATCGGTTGACGGCGTTGTTTTGGACGAGCCGTATATCAGAGAAAAAACAAAACTGCTCGGAGATGCGTTTACCTATCCCGTAACCGTACCCGAGGGCTGCGTATTTGTTATGGGCGATAACCGTAACGAATCGGGCGATTCAAGATACAAGGCGGTCGGAATGATTGACGAAAGATACATTGTCGGTCAGGCGGTTTACAGAATAGGCGACAGATCGCTTTTGACGAGGGATTGAGAATATGAGCGATTCAATAAAACAGAATGTTCAGTGGTTTCCGGGTCATATGGCAAAGACAAGACGGCTTATCAAGGAGTGCTTGCCGTCGGTTGATGCCGTAACGGAAATTTTAGATGCGAGAATGCCGATTTCAAGCAGTAACCCCGAGCTCAACGAGCTTATTGGCAACAAGCCTCTTATTGTGCTTCTCAACAAGTGCGACGTTGCAGACGAAAACGCTACAAGACGTTGGCTCAATTATTTTAACGAAAAAGGCATTTATGCGCTTGCCGTTGACTGTAAAAGCGGTAACGGACTTAATAAATATGCACCTCTTTTAAGAGAAGTTTTGAAAGACAAAATCGCTTCAAACGAGGCTAAGGGTATGATTGGCAAGCCGCTTAGAATTATGGTTGTCGGAATACCGAATACGGGCAAATCCTCATTCATTAACAGAATGGCAGGCAGAAACCGTGCAAAGGTTGCCGACAAGGCAGGCGTTACCCGTCATAATCAGTGGTTTGTAATTGAAAACGGCATTGAGCTGCTTGACACACCCGGTGTTTTGTGGCCGAAGTTCGACGACCCGAAAATCGGCGACAGGCTTGCTTTTATAGGCTCTGTCAAGGATGAGGTTTTCGACTCCGAAACACTTGCCGTAAGACTTTTGGAAGTGCTTTCGAGGGATTACCCCGACAGACTTTCGGAAAGATATAAAATTGATGATTTTTCAGAGCTTGAGGCTTATGAAATACTTGAGCTTATCGGCAGAAAAAGAGGTATGATGATGCGAGGCGGCGAGATTGATACGCTCAGAGCTTCGATTATGCTTCTTGACGAATACCGTGCAGGTAAGCTCGGCAGGATAACTCTTGACACAATCGGGGAATTTGATGGTTGATTACAGTATTGAAAACGAATACAGAGAAAAAGGCTTTGATATAATTTGCGGAGTTGACGAAGCAGGAAGGGGTCCTTTGGCAGGACCTGTTTATGCGGCGGCGGTAATTTTGCCGTCGGACTGTGTAATCGAAGGGCTTAACGACTCTAAAAAGCTTACTGAAAAAAAGCGTGAAGCACTTTTTGACGAAATAAAAGAAAAGGCTTTGGCTTACGGTATTGCAAGTGCCGACGAAAAGGAAATTGACGAAATTAACATATTAAACGCAACCTTTCTTGCAATGAAAAGAGCGATTGACTCACTTTCCGTAAAGCCCGACCTTGCATTGATTGACGGCAATCAAAAACCGCATACGGATATTGAAGAGGTTACGGTCATAAAGGGCGACGCAAAGTCAATGTCGATAGCTGCAGCTTCGGTGCTTGCTAAGGTCAGCAGGGACAGATTTATGCTTGAAATGGCTGAAAAATATCCGCAATATGAATTTGCAAGACACAAGGGCTACGGCACAAAGCTGCACTATGAAAAAATTGCTCAATACGGTGTTTGCGATATTCACAGACGCACTTTTCTAAAGAAAATTCTCGGGGAGCAAAAATGAACAGGGCAATGACAGGTGCATACGGCGAGCTTTATACGGGCAGGTATCTTCGTGATAACGGATATTCGATAGTAACGGCTAACTACCGTTGCAGGTTCGGCGAAATCGACATAATCGCAAGCGATAAAAATTACATTGCCTTCGTTGAAGTCAAAACAAGGGACGTCGGCTTTGTCGTAAGCTGTAAGGAAGCGGTTGACTACGGAAAGCGCAAAAGAATTTTAGCTACGTCTAAATTCTTCCTTTCAAAGAACAGCTTCGATTTGCAACCGAGGTTTGATGTTGCCGAGGTATATATGGAAAACGGCGAGGTTTCCTCGTTCAATTATATAAAAAACGCATATCAGGAAGAAGAAAAATAATTTATAAAGCCAATTGAATTAAGGCTTTATGTATGATAAAATATTTTGAATTTTAAGTAGGGAGTGTATCAGATGATTTACACAAGCACGAGAGATAAATCGATCGGCGTTTCGGCGTCGGAGGCTATCGCAAAGGGTATCTCCTCGGAGGGCGGACTTTTTGTTCCCACCGAAATCCCCATGCTGAGCCTTGACGATATTAAGAGAATAGGAACGCTTGATTATATCGGCAGAGCCAAAGAGGTATTGAAGCTTTTCCTTACGGATTTTACCGAAGAAGAGCTTGATATGTGTGTAAACGGTGCTTATAAAAAGGGCAAGTTTTCCTCGGATAAGGTTGCTCCGCTTTACAAGCTTAACGATAAGGAAAATATCCTTGAGCTTTGGAGAGGACCTACCTGTGCGTTTAAGGATATGGCTTTGCAGCTGCTTCCCTATTTGCTCACGGTTTCGGCAGGCAAAACTCTTAAAGACACTAAAATCGTAATCCTTGTTGCAACCTCGGGCGATACAGGTAAGGCTGCACTTGAGGGCTTTAAGGATGTACCGAACACGGAAATCCTTGTTTTCTATCCCGTTGACGGCGTAAGCCCGATGCAGAAACTTCAGATGACAACCCAAGAGGGCAATAATGTCAGCGTGTGCGCTATCAGAGGCAACTTCGATGACGCTCAAAGCGGCGTTAAGGCTATCTTTACAAATAAGGAAATCGAAAAGAAATTCAAGGAAAATAACCTTGCTTTCTCATCCGCAAACTCCATTAACTGGGGCAGACTTGTTCCGCAGATTGTATATTATGTATCCGCTTACTGCGATATGGTCGAGAACGGCTCGTTGAAGCTCGGCGAGGAAATGAACGTGGTTGTTCCCACAGGTAACTTCGGTAACATTCTTGCAGCTTATTACGCAAAGGAAATGGGCGTTCCGATTAAAAAGCTTATCTGCGCTTCCAACTCGAACAATGTTCTTACCGATTTCCTGAAAAGCGGTACATATAATAAGAACAGAGATTTCTATTGCACCGCTTCTCCCTCAATGGATATTCTTATCTCGTCAAACCTTGAAAGACTTCTCTTTATCCTTTCGGGATATAACGCAGAAAAGACCGCAGAGTATATGCGTGAATTGAGCGTTGACGGTAAGTACAGCGTTGATTCTGACCTTTATAAGAAAATTTCAGACCTCTTTGACGCAGGCTATTGCGACGATAATGCCACAAAGGCTACAATCAATGAGATTTTCAAAAAGTACGATTATCTTTGCGACACTCACACAGCGGTTGCCGTAAACGTTTATGAGGAATATACAAAGAGGACGGGCGACAATACACCGACGGTTATCGCTTCGACCGCAAACCCCTATAAGTTCTCTGCGAGCGTGCTTTCGGCAATTACCGACGATATTAAGTCCGAGGACGAATTCTCAATGGTTGAAGAGCTGTTTGAGAAATCAAAGGAGCCCGTACCGCCTCAGCTTGCAACCCTTAAAGGCAAAGCACCGAGATTTACAAGGGTTTCCGATAAAGAGGATATGGCTCAGGTCGTATTTGATATGCTCGGAATATAAAACAGCTTTAATATATTGAAAAAAGCGGATTTATTCCGCTTTTTGCTTCTTAATTTATTAGGAGTAAAATTATATGTCTTTATATGCAATAGGCGATACTCATTTGTCGCTCGGAACGGATAAGCCGATGGATATTTTTCACGGCTGGGACAATTACGTTGAACGGCTTGAGGCAAATTGGAGAAGGCTCATTACCGACGAGGACACCGTGGTCATACTCGGCGACGTTTCGTGGGCGATGAAGCTTGAAAATGCGGCAGAGGACCTTGCGTTTATAAATTCCTTGCCAGGTCAAAAGTTAATATTAAAGGGCAATCACGACTATTGGTGGAACACGATGTCGAAAATGAACGGCTTTTTGGAGGAGAATTCCTTTTCGACGATTAAATTCATTTTCAACAACGCCTACCGTGTGGGAGATTACAGTATCTGCGGCACAAGAGGCTGGTTTTTTGACGATACCCAGCAGCACAGCGAAAAGGTCGTGAAGCGTGAGGCGGCAAGGCTTGAGGCTTCTATCAAAGCAGGAAAAGAGCTCGGCGGCGAGCCGCTTGTGTTCTTGCATTATCCGCCCGTGAGTATTTCGCAGATATGCGAGCCGATATATGATGTCTTGCTTCGTGAGGGCATTAAGCATTGCTATTATGCACATTTGCACGGTCAAGCGGTAAATTTTGCGTTCACCTCGGAAAAGGACGGAATTAAATTCGAGCTTTTGTCGGCAGATTACCTTAAATTCTGCCCGAAGCTTATTAAATTAACAAAATAATAAAAAAGTATAGCAATTTTATACATTATGTGATATAATGCTCAAGATAGTGTATAATTTTCAGGAGGAAGATTAAATGAGTCTTAAATCATCAAACAAAATTGAAGAGAATGTTTGGGAGCTTGAAGTTGCTGTTGACGGCGAAACTTTTATGAACGCTGTTAATAAGGCATACCTTCAGCAGAGAAAGAAAATCAACGTTCCCGGATTCAGAAAGGGTAAGGCACCCCGTGCTTTCATCGAAAAGATGTACGGCGAGGCAGTTTTCTATGAGGACGCTCTTGAAATCGTATATCCCGATGCAGTTTCAGCTGCTATCGAAGAGGCTAAGCTTGAGGTTATAGACACTCCGTTTGACCTTGAAGTTCCCGAAATGGGCAAGGACGGCGTTGTAATCAAGCTCAAGGTTACCGTTATGCCCGAGGTTAAGCTCGGCAAATATAAAGGCATAAAGGCTACAAAGAAGTCTGCTAAGGTTTCTGCTGAGGACGTTAAGTCTCACATCAACAATATGCTTGAGCAGAATTCAAGAATTGTTACCGTTGAAACAAAGAGAAAGGTTAAGAAGAACGATATTGCAGTCATCGACTTCGAGGGCTTTGTTGACGGCGTAGCTTTTGAGGGCGGCAAGGCTGAAAACTATGAGCTTACAATCGGCTCAAATCAGTTTATCCCCGGCTTTGAGGATCAGATTATCGGTCACAAGGCAGGCGAGGAGTTTGACGTAAACGTTAAGTTCCCCGAGGACTACCATGCAGAGCTTGCAGGTAAGGACGCAACCTTCAAAATCAAACTTCACGAGATTAAAGTTAAAGAGGTTCCCGCACTTGACGACGAGTTCGTTAAGGACGTGAGCGAATATGATACAGTTGACGAGCTCAAGAAGAACGTTAAGGAAGAGCTTGAGCATAAGAAGCAGCATGAGGTTGAGGCTGAGGCTAACAACGAGGTTCTCGACAAGCTTGCTGACCTTGTAACAGCTGTTATCCCCGACTGTATGATTGAAAAGAAGATGGACGACGACGTTCAGGATTTCGCTTACCGTCTTCAGATGCAGGGACTTGACCTTAACACCTATCTTAAATACACAGGCTCTGACGAAAAGACCTTCCGTGAGCAGTATAAGGAGCAGGCTGAAAAGCAGGTTAAGCTTGACCTTGCTTTGGCTGAAATCATCAAAAAGGAAAGCCTTGAGGTTTCAGACGCTGACCTTGAAGAAGAATATGCTCAGTATGCAAAAGCATATAATATGGATGTTGACCAGATTAAGAAGGCTATTTCGGCTGACAATCTCAAGCCCGAGCTTCTTCAGAGAAAGGCTGTTGATTTCGTAATCGAAAACGCAAGCTTCGCAGCAGAAAAGAAGCCTGCGGCTAAGAAGGCAGCAGCAGCTAAGGACGAAAAGGCTGACGAGGAAAAGCCCGCAACTAAGAAAACAACAAAGAAAGCTCCCGCAAAGAAGGACGCTGAATAATTTTTGATTAAAAGGCTTGTTAATAAGCAATAATCTATTAGGGAAAAGGGAAGATATTACATTTTGGAGGTAAGTTTTTATGGCATTAGTTCCTTACGTAGTTGAACAGACCAACCGTGGTGAACGTTCATACGATATTTTCTCAAGACTTCTCAACGACAGAATTATAGTTTTGTCAGACGAGGTAAATGATGCAACTGCAAGCCTTGTCGTAGCACAGCTCTTATATCTTGAGGCTCAGGATCCCGAAAAGGATATCAGCCTCTATATAAACAGCCCCGGCGGTTCTGTAACCGCTGGCTTTGCTATCTATGACACGATGCAGTATATTAAATGCGATGTTTCAACAATTTGTATGGGTATGGCAGCAAGCATGGGCGCATTCCTTCTTTCTGCCGGTGCAAAGGGTAAGAGATATGCTTTGCCCAATTCCGATATTATGATTCATCAGCCCTCAGGCGGTGCTCAGGGTCAGGCGACAGAAATCGAAATCACAGCTAAGCACATTCTTAAAACCAAAGCAAAGCTCAACAAGATTTTGGCTGAAAACACGGGCAAACCCGTTGAGGTCATAGCACAGGACACCGAGAGAGATAATTTTATGTCTGCCGAGGAGGCTCTTGAATACGGACTTATTGATAAGGTTATCAGTAAAAGATAGTTTTTGAGGGGGGCCTATAATGGCAAAAGAAACGAATAGTAAGATAATGCGTTGCTCCTTTTGCGGTAAAACTCAAGATCAGGTTGAGAAGCTTATTGCAGGACCGGGAGTTTGCATATGTGACGAATGTATAGAATTGTGCTTGGGTATAATCGAAGAAGAAAAAAGCTCGAATGTTTCCCCTAAAAGAAGAAGCTCTGCGGGAAGTAAATCAAAGCCGTTGCCGAAGCCGGCTGAAATCAAGGCTATGCTTGATGAATATGTTGTCGGTCAGGACTCGGCGAAGATTACTTTAAGCGTTGCTGTTTATAACCACTATAAGCGTATTTACTGTTCTCACAAGAGCGATGTTGATATTCAAAAGAGCAACGTTGTTCTTTTAGGACCTACCGGCGTAGGTAAAACAATGCTTGCGCAGACGCTTGCAAAAATTTTGGATGTTCCGTTCGCTATTGCAGACGCAACAACGCTTACAGAAGCAGGATATGTCGGCGAGGATGTTGAAAATATCCTTTTAAGGCTTATTCAGGCGGCGGATTACGATATAGAAAAGGCTCAAAAGGGTATTATCTATGTCGATGAAATTGACAAGATTGCAAGGAAGTCCGAAAATCCCTCTATAACCCGTGATGTCAGCGGCGAGGGTGTTCAGCAGGCACTTCTTAAAATCCTTGAGGGCACTGTTTCAAACGTTCCTCCTCAGGGTGGCAGAAAGCATCCGCAGCAGGAATTTATTCAAATTGACACCACGAATATATTGTTTATTTGCGGCGGTGCATTTGACGGCATAGAAAAGGTAATCGAAGCGAGGACGGGCAAATCCACACTCGGCTTTGGCGGCAAGGTTATGTCGAAAGCCGATACGGATATGACCAAAATTTACTCGCAGGTAATTCCGCAGGACCTTGTCAAGTTCGGACTTATACCCGAGCTTGTCGGCAGAGTGCCTGTTTTAACAACGCTTGACAATCTTGATAAGGATGCGCTTGTAAGAATACTCACAGAGCCGAAAAATGCTCTTGTTAAGCAGTATGAAGCGCTTTTCTCAATGGATAATGTTTCACTTGAATTCCAGGACGGTGCTCTTGAAGCGATAGCCGAGCTTACTCTTGAAAAGGGTACGGGTGCTCGTGGATTGAGAGCTATCATGGAGAAAACCTTGATGCCTATTATGTACGAAACTCCTTCGGATACTGAGGTGTCAAAGGTAATTATTACCACGGATACGGTCAAAAACGGTACCGCACCTATAATCGAGAAGGCTTCTTCAAGCAAAAACAAGACAGGCGGCACAAACAAGACTAAAGGTTAATTGACAGAAAGCCGATTGCACAGCTTGCAATCGGCTTTTTTGGTAAAGGACGGTGAGGACTTGAAAAAAAACAGAAAGCTTGATTTTTCAAGCAAGGATAAAAAGGACTCAAAGCGTTTTAAGAGCTTTGTTATAGCTTTTGCGGCTTTCGTGGTAATTCTCGGAGGCATTTCATTACTTATGTTTATGAAATCCATTGACTTTAATTTCGGAAATCTTGTTTCCTCCTCAGATGATTTGACAACCGAGCCTCAAACGGAGACAACAACCTCTCCTGTGGTAATGGAGGGGCAGTCTGAAATTGTCCTTATATGCTATGACACCGAAAACAACGTTTCATTTTCATTTCTCATTTCAACCGATATTAAAAAGAAAACAATTACCGTCAATTCCATTCAAAATGACTTTACGGGCAGTTACAACGGAATGACCGCAGCCCTGTCCGAGCATTTCAAAAAATCCGGAGCAGGTGCGTTTGTAAAGGCTTTTGAAAGCTATTCGGGAATTAAGACGGACAGATATATTTCAATAGGCGAGCTTCAATTTAAGAGCTTTGCCTCAAAATTCAAGGATATTGTCGTTGATGTGCCGACGGCTACCGACCCTAAGACTATGGGCGGACTTTCGCTCAATGCAGGCACACAAAGCTTATCTGCGGATATGCTTTTGAAATATCTTAAATATAGCGGATATTCGGAAAAATCTTCGGCGTTTTCCTCCTTCCTGAAAACAGCCTTTAACGCTTCGCACATAGGAGCGATGGATAATCTTTTCGAATACATTGTAAATAACTCGCAAACCGATATTTCAATAATCGATTACACAGGCGAAAAGGATAAAATTGCGGAATTTATCAACACTCAGGGGGAAATAAACGACGGCGGCGTTTATTCGAAAGAGGAGAAAAAATAATGCGTAAAACACTCAAGGTCATAGGCATTGCGATTGCTATGATACTCGTTATTTGTATTGTAAGTAACCGAAAGCAAATTTTAAGCTTTATTCCGACGGATTTTTCTAAGGTGGAAATGATTTACGATAATCGTACCGATGACGATATGAACGTGCGGTATTATTATAATCATTTGAGCGATAACGCAAAAATCGCATACACCCTTATAGTACCCGAGATCTATAAGCATACCGAGTTAATAGAAATTCCAATGATTACCGACAGTGAATTTACGGCTTTGAACTATGCTGTTTCCTACGATAATCCCGATTTGATTTGCTATTCCGCACAATGCAAGATAAGGACAGAGGGGAACAAGTACTATTTTGAGCCGAACTACACCCATTCACAGCAGGAGTGCAACGCACTTACAGCTCAGCTTAATTCGCAGGTTGACAAGGTTGTGAACGAGGCGAGCAAGCTTTCCTCCGATTACGAAAAGGAAAAATACGTCCACGATTATATCTGCGAAAATTGCAAATATGTTTTGACGGACAATTTGAAATCTACGGCTTATGATGCGCTTGTCAACGGAGAAGCGGTGTGCGAGGGCTATGCGAGAGCGACGCAGCTTTTGCTCAATAAGCTCGGCGTTGAAAACTTCCTTGTAATAGGCGACGCTAAAAATGACGACGGCGAGATAGAGCCTCATATGTGGAATATCGTTAAAATCAACGGCAATAATTACCACCTTGACGTTACATGGGACGATAACGATCAGACCGATTCGCCCTATATAAAAACACATCTTTATTTTAACCTTACAACAAAGCAGATTTCCAAAAATCACTTTAACATAAGACCGGAAAATATCGACTGCACCGCAACCGAGTTTAACTATGCGAGAGCAGAGGGCTTGCTGTTCGGCAATTACGGAAAAACGATTAAACCGGCGATTGAAAAGGGAATTACCGATAATTTCAAAAACGGAAAAAGCTATGTTGAAGTTTTTGCCGTGAGTGAGCAGTCATATAAAGAGATTTATAAAAAGCTTGTTGACTCGGACGGCATTTCGGAAATTGCAATAGAGCTGCGAGGTAAAAACGGCAATATGAAATTCACGCAGTATCAAACCTTCGAGAACAAGGAAATGTATTATATGCAGTTTGTTTTGTCTTGATTTTTGGTAATTGCACTCGGAAAGGTATGTGAATTATGGATAAACAGAGAATTGAAAATGCGGTCAGAGAAATTCTTATCGCAATAGGCGAGGATCCCGACAGAGAGGGACTTTTGGAAACTCCGAAAAGAGTTGCAAATATGTATGAGGAGATTTTTGCGGGTCTTGAGGCTAACCCCGAAAGGCACTTGAAAATTTTTAACGAGGGCAACAACGACGAAATGGTAGTGGTGCGTGATATTCCGCTTTACTCAATGTGCGAACACCACTTGTTGCCGTTTGTCGGAAAGGCTCATATTGCATACATTCCGTCAGAGGGCAAGGTTATCGGACTTTCAAAGCTTGCGAGAATTGTTGACGATTATGCAAGACGTCCGCAAATTCAAGAAAGACTAACCTCACAGGTTGCGGACTTCCTCGAGGAGCATTTGCAGCCAAAGGGCGTGGCGGTTGTTATCGAAGCGGAGCATTTTTGTATGACAATGCGTGGCGCAAGGGCGGCAGGAGCTAAAACTCAAACCTCGGCATTAAGAGGAATGATGAAAAAAGACCCGAGGACAAGAGCAGAGGCTATGTCCTTGCTTTTCGGAGGTAAATAATGGCATATTATTTCAAGGGTAACGGCTTTTCTTTTGAAATTAACAAGAGAACATATATAATGGGCATATTAAATGTTACCCCCGACTCGTTTTTTGACGGCGGACAGTGGAACAGTCCCGAAAAGGCGGTTGAACACGCTCTCAAAATGCAAGAGGACGGAGCCGATATAATCGATATAGGCGCACAGTCAACAAGACCGGGAAGCGTTCTTTTGTCAGAGCAGGAAGAGCTTGAAATCATCAAAAAATACATTCCTGCCGTAACCTCCGCTGTTAATGTTCCCGTGTCGGTTGATACTTTTTATCCGAGGGTTGCGAAATACTGCCTTGAAAACGGAGCAAAAATCATCAATGACGTAAGCTCAAAAATGGATAGGGAAATGGCACTTGTCGTTAAAAAGCACAATGCAGGCTGGATTGTAATGCACACGGGAAACGCTTCGGCATCTCAGGAGGCTGATTATTCAAAATGCGGCGGCGTTGTAAATGATGTGCTTGCATTTTTCGATAAGGCGGAGGAAATTGCGGCGGAGTATTCAATAAACCGTGAAAATCTCTGCTTTGATATGGGCTTCGGCTTCGGAAAATCTCATTTTGATAATTTAGAGCTTTTAAGGAATATAGACAAGCTGAAATCCCCCGAAAGAGCACTTTTGACGGCTCTTTCATGTAAACGCCTTGTTAAAAACGAAACGGGTGCGGACGGATACGACAGAGTGTTCGGAACGCTTGCAGCAGATACGCTTGCAATAGCAGGCGGAACGGACTTTATCCGTGTTCATCACGTGAAAGAGGCTTGCCTAGCGGCAAAAATGACTGATGCGGTGGTAAGATAATATGGATAAGATTAAAATTCAGGGCTTGAAGCTCTACGCATATCACGGTGTAAATCCCGAGGAAAAGGTTGACGGTCAGGAGTTTATCCTCGACATAAAAGCCTATCTTTCACTCGATTTGCCTTGCGTGAGCGATAACGTTGACGACACCGTAAGCTATGCGAAAATAATAAAGACAGCAAGACGGGTTTTCTTGGCTGAAAAGTACGATTTACTCGAAAAGGCGGCACAGACTGTTGCCGACGCAATACTTTCTGAATTCCCTAAAATCGAAAAGGTCAAGGTTGAGGTTAAAAAGCCTTTCGCACCGATAAAAGCGGATTTTGATTATGTTTCGGTTGAAATTACAAGGAGCAGAAAATGAAGGCTGTACTCGGAATAGGAACAAATATCGGCAACAGACTTGAGAACATAGAAAATGTTTATTCCTCATTATCGCTTTTGCCGAACACGAAAATTATAAAAAAATCCTCCGTTTATGAAACAGAGCCGTGGGGCTATGAGCAGCAGGACAGATTCTTAAACTGTGCTGTTCTCATTGAAACCGAGCTTTCTCCGAATGCCTTGCTCGGTGCGTGTCTCGGAATTGAGGCGGCACTCGGCAGGGTGCGTAAATTCAAAAACGGACCGAGGATAATCGACGTTGACGTGCTTTTGTTGGAAAATACCGAGCTTTCAACGGACGAGCTGACAGTCCCGCATAGGTTTATCAGACAAAGAGATTTCGTACTTGTACCTTTGCACGATTTAGCACCCGAAAACAATATTTTCGGCTATGATTTCGACAAGGAATATAACGAAACCGACAAAACAAAACTGACAAAAATATAAAACGGCAAAAAGCAACCCCACTATGATTGGCTGAGTGTTCATAAGGAAGTATTGGTTTCTCGCATAAAAATCCATTATGCTTTTGCCAAAAAGCCTCGCAAGGCGACAGCCTTGCTTCATTTCTCGGCTTCGGCATAAAAGAATTTTTATAGCTACGAAACTGCAACGCACTTCAAAATAATATATTTTTGATACAAGAAAAGGCAACCCCCACAGATAATGCTGACGCATATCTGCGGGGGTTAACGAATTATTGTTAGAAAAGATGTTGTTTTGAAGCAAAACTGCCTTATGAACACTCAGCCTTACATAGTGGGGAATTGTTATATTATAACCTTTAATTTTTCGTTTTCCGAGTGTAATTTGTAATCGGTTATCTTTCCGTCCTTCCACGAAAAATCAATTTTAGCGTTGCCCTTGACTCTAAAGCCCTTGACGCTGCCGTCCTTCCATTCGCTCGGAAGAGCAGGGAGAAGATAAATGCTTTCGCCGTCGGACTGTACAAGCATTTCATTTATACCGCTTGCCGCACCGAAGTTTCCGTCGATTTGGAACGGGGGATGTGCGTCAAAGAGGTTCGGATATGTACCGCCGCCATCGCCGTAGTTAAAGCCTGATTTTCTTCTTGATTTCACAGGGCTTAACTGCAAATTCAAAAGGTCATATGCTTTTTGTGCGTTCCTAAGACGAGCGTGGAAGTTGATTTTCCAAGCAAGACTCCAGCCCGTGCCTGCATCGCCCCTGATTTCAAGCGTTTTCTTGCAAGCGTCGAAAAGCTCGGGCGTATCATTCTTGTTTATAATGCTAAACGGGTGCAAGCCGATAAGGTGCGACACATGGCGGTGATGCTTGTCGCACTCTTTGTATTCGTCGTCCCATTCGAGCAGCTGACCCTTTGAGCCTATCTTAAACGGTTTGATATTTTTAATCTGTTTCTTTAATTTTTCGGTAAATTCGTCGCTTATGCCTACCGCTTCACAGCCTTTGAGATAATTTTCAAAGCAGTCAAGCACGATAGTATCCATTATAGTCGAGCTTTTTGCGACGGAAACAGCCTTTTCATTGCACTTGAAGGTGTTTTCGGGTGATGTTGCAGGGCAAACGGAAAGCTTGCCGTCTCCGATGTCGGTTAAAATATCGGAATAGAACTCACACGCTTTTTTGAGTATCGGCAAAGCAAAATCCGAAAGGAATTCTCGGTCGCCCGTGTATTCATAGTATTCAAACAGACTGTGGCAGAGCCAACCAGAGCCGCCTTGCCAATAGCCCCATTGAGCGTCGCCGTGAGTCGGTGCGGTAAAGCCCCAAATATCCGTGTTGTGATGAGCGACAAAGCCGCCTGCGTTGTAATATTCCTTTGCCGTCCTTTCGCCCGTAATGCTTATAAGCTTAATCAGGTCGAAAAGCGGAAACATAAGCTCAGGCATATCGAAGCAGAGCGTCGGCCAATAGTTCATTTCCGTGTTTATGTTAATCGTGTAATTCGAATTCCACGGCGCACGCAGGTTTTCGCTCCAAATGCCCTGAAGATTCGTAGCTCTTGAATTTTCTCTCGAGGAAGAAATCGTAAGATACTTTGCGAAATTCCAAAACAGCTCATAAAGTCCGAGGTCTGTTTTATCGGCTTTGAAAGCGATAAGTCGCTCATTTGTCGGAAGTGATGAATTTTGATTGTTCTTATTGAGCGTAAAGGCCGTTCTTGAATAATACTTTGAATAATCGGTAATATGTTCTTTTTTTAACGTCTCAAACCCCTTTTGAACAGCGGAATTTACAGCATTTGTGCAGCTGCTCTTATAGTCGATACCGCTTTTTGAAGCAGGGGTAAGACCGTCTTTGAAATTAGTCTTTGTGCAAAGGAAAACCGTTGCTTGCGTGCTTCCCTTAACCTTGATTTTGTCGCTTGAGGAAGCTACCGTGCCGTTTGAAATTACCTTGATTACAGTCCTAAAGGAAACGCCTTGTTCCTCCGACTTTTCGGAATATGTAAGCTCTGCGCAAGGGTATTTAGATAATTTTGAGCCCGAGTCGCTCGCACAAATTCCGTCAAGCGTAATTGTATCGTTTTCATAAGTAACGGTGCTTCTCAATTTGCTTTTGAAATTAACAGAAAAATCAATGCCCTTTGATGAGCTTATTTTATACACAAGCACGTCCGAGGGATTGGAAACGAACGCTTCTTTTGTGATTTTTACACCACTTTTTTCATATTCACAGTCAAGAACGGCATTTTCAAGATTGAGCGTTCTTCTGTAATTTTTCGCACTCGAAAAAGAAAAAGGATGTTCGATATAAAGGTCGCCGAGTGGAAGATAAGCCTGTGTCCAACAAGCCAAAAAGCCATCGGTAAGCTCCTTTTGAGCCGAAACAAAATCATTTTTAAGAGCTAAAGACTGAGCTTTCTTGTATGCTTCATACGCTCCGTCCTTTTTGACATATCTCGGACAGCCTGTCCAAAGCGTGTCGTGATTTAAGGCAATACGGTCGGTTTTATCCGAGCAGAAAAACATACCGCCGAGAAAGCCGTTTCCCATCGGTATTGCGTCCGTCCAATATTTTGCAGGGGAGTCAAACCATACAGTGTTATTCATATCGCACCTCTTTACTTTGATGAATTTATTATATAATATCCCGATTAAAAGGTCAATCGAATATAAGGTTGAGTATTGAATTTAACGACAAAATATGATATATTTATAAAGTTAATTTATTGATTGGGGATATTCGTTTGCAATATGTAGTAATGGACCTCGAATGGAACACGGCATACTGTAAGAAATTCGGCTGCTTCTTTAACGAAATAATCGAAATCGGCGCAGTAAAGCTTGACGAAAATTTTAATATTAAGGACTCCGCTTCTGTAATTGTGAAGCCTCAAATCGGCAAAAAATTAAGAGGCAGAGTTAAAGACTTAACCCATATTACAAATGAGGATATTTCTTCGGGTATATCGTTTGAAGAGGCTGTCAAGGGCTTTTCGGAATGGCTCGGCGATGAGGAAAACACCTTTTTAACTTGGGGCGACGGCGATATACGGGTTTTCTCAAAGAACTATGAGTATTTCTTTAATATCGACGCCCTGCCGTTTATCGATAATTACGCAGACGCTCAAAAATACTGTCAATCATTTATCGACGCTCCGAGCGGTCAGCAGATAGGACTTGCCTCGGCTTGCGAAAAATTAGGCGTAAATCCCGAGGACTTTTCGCACCACCGTGCGCTTGATGACAGTTTGATGACTGTCGAGTGTATAAAAAAGGTGTATGACAGCACAAAGCTTCAAAAATACATAAGAAAATGTGATACTGCATTTTATAAAAAGCTTTCCTTTAAGCCTTACGTTATCAAGGATTTGAACGACCCCGACATTGACAGGTCAAAGCTCAAATGCGTTTGCGACACCTGCGGCGGTAAGGTTGTTAAGAAGAAAAAATGGGGCTTCGTAAATAACTCCTTCAGAGCCGAATTTTATTGCCCGAACTGTGATAAAAATTTCAGAGTAAGCGTCAGATACAAAAGATATTTTGACAGGGTAGAGGCAAAGAAAACCTTTTCGGATATAGCGCAAAAGGACAGATACAGAAGCAAGCAAAAAGAGAAAGTTTAAGGCACCGCCCTATCGTGTGGGACAAAAATCCAATTCACGGATAACTGCACATTCAGCCTCCCTTGTGTAAAGGGAGGTGCCGAACGATGTGAGGCGGAGGGATTGTGCAACTTAATTCCACGGACAACCGCAAGGGCTGTCCCTACGGTTCAATATATCTTTTTAGTTTAATAATATCTGTTTGTTAAAATTCTTTAGTTATTTACGGTTTGTTTCACACACTAACAATTGGAACAGATTGTTTTTTCGGACTTTTAAGATACAAATTTAATAAGATTGGAGATAATTTATGAATGATGTTTTAATAAATACAGTTATTGAACATACGAATCTAATGCTTTATAATTTTTCGATTACATTAAAAACATGTGATATGGATATGATTTTATGTGATATGCCAATATGGAAACATGTGTACCATACTTTACATTCTTTGGATCAGTGGTATATCAATCCTGAAGTATATACTGAACCGGATTTCCATGAACCAAATTTAAATAGCCTTGATGATTATGATAATAAAAAGGTATTATCACGAGAATTATTGATTGATTATTTTGAAACAATCAAAGAGAAAATAATGGAATATTTAAATTCGTTAAGTGATGAGGATTTATATGAAAAACCCGATGGGTGTGAGTATAACAGATTATCGTTAATTTTAGGTCAATTTAGACACTTTCATTGCCATATGGGTAACATAAATGCAACAACTATCTACAATACAAACAAATGGCCTAAAGTGCTTGGTATGTATTGGTTAGATAAAATTAATGATTTTGAAGATATAAATAACTTATATGAATGACTTCATATGATACTAAATATAAAAAAGAGCAGAGTGTTAAAACTCTGCTCTTTCTCTGTATATACGCTTATTACTTAATAACTCTAACTCTGATAATATTATCAAGGGCTTTGATAGCTTCTATCGCATCAACGGAAACCTCGGTGTCGGTGTCAAGCATTGTGTAGGCAAATTCGCCTCGTGATTTGTTTACCATATTATCAATGTTGATATTCTCATTCGCAACCGAAGCCGAAATGTTACTGATAACGTTCGGAACGTTCTTGTGGAGAATGGTAATTCTTGTTTTACCGCTTCTCGGAACGGATACGCTCGGGAAGTTGACGGAGTTTGTGATATTGCCGTTTTCAAGGTAATCGACAATTTCATTTACCGCCATAACGGCACAGTTGTCCTCTGATTCGGGAGTAGAAGCGCCGAGATGCGGAAGCACGATAACACCGTTTGCATCGAGCAATGCACTGTTGCCGAAGTCTGTAACGTAAGCCGCAACCTTACCGCTTGAAAGAGCTCTGATAATATCGCTTGTTTCAACAAGCTCGCCTCTTGAAAAGTTGAGAATTCTAACGCTGTCCTTCATTTTTGCAATGCTTATCGTGTTAATAACGCCCTTTGTGGAGTCGGTAAGCGGAACATGAAGCGTGATATAATCGCAGGAAGCGAAAATATCGTCAATGTTCGTAACATGCTTTACGCTTCTTGAAAGATTCCAAGCTGCATCAACCGAAAGATAGGGGTCATAGCCGTAAACTTCCATACCGAGTGACTGCGCCGCATTTGCAACAAGCACGCCGATAGCACCGAGACCGATTACACCGAGCTTTTTACCCTTAATTTCAGGACCTGCAAAGGCTGATTTGCCCTTTTCAACGCTCTTCGAGAAATTTTCATCGCCTTTAAGCGTAGCCTTAACCCATTCGATTGCGGGAACAATCTTTCTTGATGAGAGCAAAAGACCGCACAATACAAGCTCTTTAACAGCATTTGCGTTAGCACCGGGAGTGTTAAAAACAACAATGCCTTTTTTCGCACATTCGTCAATCGGAATGTTGTTAACTCCTGCGCCTGCTCTTGCAATGGCAAGCGTTTCGGGTGCAAACTCCGTTTCGTGCATTGAAGCGGAACGAACAAGTATAGCGTCGGGATTTTTTATCTCATCCGAGCATTTATAATCGGAAGTGAAATTTTTAATTCCTGTTTCCGAAATTTTATTAAGTGTCAAAACATTATACATTTCAATTACCTCTGTTATGAATTAGCCTTTTCGAAATCAGCCATAAATTTAACAAGCTTTTCAACACCCTCATATGGCATTGCGTTATAAATCGAAGCTCTCATACCGCCTACGCTTCTGTGGCCCTTAAGATTTACAAGACCTGCGTCGGTAGCCTCTTTAACAAATTTAGCGTTAAGCTCCTCCGACTCTGTAACGAACGGAACATTCATAAGCGAACGATCCTTTTTGACAACCGTACCGTTGAACATTTTTGAATTGTCAAGGAAGTTGTAAAGAAGCTCTGCCTTTTTAACGTTTCTGTCTCTCATAGCCTCAAGTCCGCCGTTTTCTTTAAGCCACTCAAGCACGAGCTTGCAAATGTAAATCGTGTAGCAGGGGGGAGTGTTATAGAGCGAATCGTTATCAGCCATAAGCTTGTAATCAAGCATTGACGGGGTGTAGTCTCTTGCGTTGCCGAGCAAGTCTTCACGGATAATGCAAATTGTAAGTCCTGCCGGTGCAACATTTTTCTGTGCGCCGCCGTAAAGCATACCGAATTTTGTAACGTCGATTGGCTCTGACAGGAAGCAGGACGAAATATCTGCTATAAGCGGAACGTCGCCTGTGTCGGGAAGCTCACGAATGATATTTCCGTGTACGGTTTCGTTCATACAGATATAAAAATAATCTGCGTCGGGACGAAATTCCTTTTTATCCATAACGGGTACGCAGGAGAAATTTTCATCCTTTGATGAAGCAACGATTTTAACATCGCCGTATTTTGTGGCTTCCTTGTATGCCTTGTTTGACCACTGTCCCGATACAACATAATCAGCCTTGCCGCTTTTATTCATAAAGTTCATAGGAATTGCCGCAAACTGAGTTGAAGCACCGCCCTGCAAGAAAAGCACCTTGTAATTGTCGGGAATGTTCATAAGCTCACGCAAAAGAGCCTCCGCACCCTTTATTATACCGTCATAAATCTTTGAACGGTGGCTCATTTCCATAACGGACTGACCGCTGCCCTGATAATCAAGCATTTCATCTGCCGCTTTTCTTAAAACCGATTCGGGGAGCATTGAGGGACCTGCCGAAAAATTATAAACTCTTGCCATTGATATACCTCCGATTATATATGCGATATTCGCAAAAAGATACTTATTTTAAGCTGCCGAACAGCTCGAACGGATTGTTAAAAATATAAACAAGTCATTTTCAAGCCTAAAATTCAATGCCTTATCGCAACGGCAACTGTTTAGCATTATAACAGACTTAAATATCAAAAGTCAATAGATTGTTAAGAATATAACAAACTTTTTCTCGGAAAGTTGAATTTATCAACAAAAGTTGTTTAATATTTTAACAAAGTCTGTATTTTCATTCTATTCATAACTAAAATCGGGTGTTAATTGCCTTTTTGCACATAAATAGCAATTTTTACCACGCAAAACTTTACAACCTTTTTCGTTTTTTTATTGCAGTAACCCCTAAAATATTATATAATTTTAATAATAATATCTAAATTTACGGAGTTGAATATATGGATTTCAAAAATACCGAAAATGCTTCTATGCCAATGGTCGCTTTGAGAGGTCTTGTGGTTTTCCCGAAGGAGACTCTCCATTTCGACGTCGGCAGAAAGAAATCAATTGCGGCGGTAAAGTCTGCGATGGTTTCAAAGCAGGACGTATTTCTTATAGCTCAAAAAAATATACAGGAAGATTTAATAAACGAGAAAACTCTTTATTCCGTCGGCACGGTCTGCGAGGTTAAGCAGATTGTTCGCTTGCCCGGTACTGATGCCTTGCGTGTTGTCGTTGAGGGAAAATACAGGGCAAAGCTCAACAAAATCACAAGCGACAGACCGTATTTTACCGCCGATACCATTCCGCTTTTCGATAAAGTGCCGCAAAGACTTGACACCTTCAGAGTTGATGCGATGCTTCGTGCGGTTAAATCGCTTTTTGACGAATATTCCTCGCTGTGTGCGAAATTGGCACCCGAAGTTGCGGTTTCAATAGCCGTGAACGACGATTCGGGCGACCTTGCGGATCTCATTGCGTCTAATATTCCGCTTGAATATCACGATAAGCAGAAAATCCTTGACGAGTGCAATACTTATAAGCGACTTGAAAAGCTTTGCGTAGTTCTCACAAAGGAGGTTGAAATTCTCCGAATTGAAAACGAGATCAACGACAAGGTTCAAGATCAGATGGACGATAATCAGAGGGAATACTATCTTCGTGAGCAGCTGAGGGCGATTTCCGTCGAATTGAACGGCGACGACTCTCCCGAGGCGGAGGCTGAGGCATACAGGGAAAAAATCAGAAAAATCGGCTTTTCAAAGGATGACGAGGAAAAGCTTTTGACCGAATGCGACAGATTTTCACGACTTCAGCCGTCAAGCCCCGAAAGTGCGGTTTCAAGAACTTATCTTGACGAGGTGCTTTCGCTTCCGTGGAACAAATACACAAAAGATAATCTTGACATAAAAAAGGCTTCTGCCGTGCTTGAAAGAGAGCATTACGGGCTCAAGGAAGTCAAGGACAGAATACTTGAATTGCTTGCCGTAAGAAGCCTTGCACCCGATATTAAAGGGCAGATAATCTGTCTTGCAGGCCCTCCCGGTGTCGGCAAGACCTCAATCGCAAAATCATTGGCACACGCTATGAACAGAAATTTCGCACGCTTGTCATTGGGCGGCGTAAGAGACGAGGCGGAAATCAGAGGACACAGAAAAACATATATCGGCGCAATGCCGGGTAATATAATATCTGCGTTGAAGCGCTCAAAAAGTATGAATCCGCTTATCTTGCTTGACGAAATCGACAAGCTCGCAAGCGACTACAAGGGCGACCCGTCGGCTGCTCTTTTGGAGGCACTTGACCCCGAGCAGAACAATTCGTTCAGAGATCATTACATTGAAATTCCCGTTGACTTGAGCAAGGTGCTTTTCGTAACAACTGCAAATGACGTTTCGGAAATTCCCGCACCGCTTAGAGACAGAATGGAAATTATCGAAATTTTCAGCTATACCTTTGAGGAAAAATTCCAAATTGCCAAGAAGCACCTTATCCCGAAGCAGTTAAAATCTCACGGCTTAAAGGCTTCGCAGGTTAAAATCAAGGATGATGCACTCAAGGTTATAATCGACGGCTACACGAAAGAAGCAGGTGTAAGACGGCTTGAGAGGACAATAGCTAAGGTTTTGCGTAAGCAGGCTGTCAAATTGGCTGAGGGCTACGAGGGCAAAATCACGGTCGGAATTAAAGACCTTGAGGACATTTTAGGACCTGTAAAATATACCGACAGCGATTTGCTCAAAACCGACAGCGTGGGCGTTGTAAATGGTCTTGCTTGGACATCCGTCGGCGGCGAGATGCTTCAAATTGAGGCTCTTTGCGTTGAGGGAACGGGCAAGCTTGAATTGACAGGCTCACTCGGAGACGTTATGAAAGAGTCGGCAAAGGCGGCGTACAGCTATATCAGAAGCGTTGCCGAGGATTACAATATCCCCACCGATTTCTATAAAACAAAGGACATTCATCTTCATTTCCCCGAGGGCGCAGTTCCGAAGGACGGACCGTCGGCAGGTATCGGCATTGTTACGGCTATGGTTTCGGCTCTTTCGGGCTATACGGTTAAATCGAGCGTTGCAATGACTGGCGAGGTTACGCTTACGGGCAGAGTTCTTCCCATCGGCGGACTTAAAGAAAAGTCAATGGCGGCGTATAAATCAGGCATTAAAACGGTAATTATCCCCGACAGGAATTTACCTGATATTAAACAGTTCGACAAGGTTGTTACAGACGCTTTGGATTTTGTTCCCGTAAGTGATGTGGCGGATGTTTTAAGCCTTGCGTTGAATATCGAAAAAACGGAAAAGCACGACAAAAAGCAGCCCGTTATCCCCAAAGAAAAAGCAAATAAGCTGAATACGTGGCAGCAATAAGGAGAAAATATGGATTATTCAAAAGCACAGTTCGAGAGAGCATACGGAACGTTTGAGCAGCTTCCCGCTTCGACAATGCCCGAGATAGTTTTTTCGGGTCGTTCCAATGTCGGAAAATCTTCACTTATAAACAAGGTGTTCAACCGTAAAAATCTTGCAAGGGTAAGCTCTGTTCCGGGAAAGACAATAACAATTAACTTCTATTCCTGCGGCAATGATGCGAAAATCGTCGATTTGCCCGGCTACGGTTATGCAAAGGTTGCCAAGAGCGAAAAAACACGCTGGGCAAATATGATGGAGCAGTATTTTAATTCGGGCAGAGATATAAAGCTTGTTGTTCAGCTTGTCGATATGCGCCATCCTGCGACCGCAGACGATATTATGATGATGGAGTTCCTTGAACACGCAGGCATTGATTATATTGTAGTAATGACCAAGAGTGATAAGCTCAACAAGGGCGAATACAAGAGCAGAGTTGAAAATTCAAGACAGGAATTGAGCTTTGTTGACCCTGAAAATATAATCCCGTTTTCGTCGCAGACAGGCGAAAACGTTGATAAGATAAAAGCAATAATAGAATCCCGTTTGGAGGCAAAATAATGACAAAAACACCGTTTCTTACAAAGGAAAAAGCAGAGGAGATAGCAAGCGTTTATCCCACCCCTTTTCACATTTACGATGAAAAGGGAATACGTCAAAATTGTGAAAATCTTTACAAGGCGTTTTCGTGGAATAAGGGCTTCCGTGAGTATTTTGCGGTAAAGGCAACGCCCAATCCGTTTTTGATTGATATTTTGCGTGAATACGGCTGCGGCTGCGATTGCTCTTCTAAAACGGAGCTTATGCTCTCAAAGGCTATCGGTGCTACGGGAGACGCTATAATGTTTTCTTCCAACGATACGCCCTCGGATGAGTTTGAATACGCAAACGAGCTTGGCGCAATAATCAACCTTGACGATATTACCCACATTGATATTGTTGAAAAAACACTCGGCAAGCTTCCCGAAAAAATGTCCTGCAGATACAATCCGGGCGGATATTTCAAAATTGCCAACAACATAATGGACAACCCCGGCGACGCTAAATACGGTATGACGACCGAACAGCTTTTTGAGGCTTTCAGAATTATGAAAGAAAAGGGCGTTAAGGAATTCGGTATTCATTCCTTCCTTGCAAGCAATACAGTTACAAACGAGTATTATCCGACGCTTGCAAAAACTCTTTTTGAAATTGCGGTTAAGCTCAAAAATGAGACGGGCGCAGATATTAAATTCATAAACCTTTCGGGCGGAATCGGTATTCCTTACCGTCCCGACCAGAAGCCCAACGATATATTTGAAATCGCAGAGGGCGTAAGAAAAGTATATGAAGAGGTGCTTGTTCCCAACGGTATGGGCGACGTCGCACTCTATACGGAGCTTGGCAGATTTATGATGGGACCTTACGGTGCGCTTGTTACAAGAGCAATCAACGAAAAGCATACTCATAAGGAGTATATCGGCGTTGACGCTTGTGCGGTCAATCTTATGCGCCCTGCAATGTACGGCGCTTATCATCATATAACCGTACTCGGCAAGGAGAATGAAGAACCCGTTAAAATGTATGACGTTACAGGCTCATTGTGCGAAAACAACGATAAATTCGCAATAGACAGAATGTTACCGAAAATTGATATGGGCGACCTTATCTATATTCACGATACGGGTGCGCACGGCTTCTCAATGGGATATAACTATAACGGTAAATTGAAATCGGCTGAGATTTTACTTAAAGCCGACGGCAGCTTTGAGCTTATCAGAAGAGCAGAGACACCAAAGGATTATTTTGCGACCTTTGATTGCTTCGATTTTTATAAAAAAGTTCTTGAATAAGAGGTAAACGATATGTCGTTTGTTCATTTACATTTGCATACGCAGTATAGCTTGCTCGACGGCGCTTGCCGTTTCGGGCAGCTGTTTGATGCGGCAAAAGCGAACGGACAGACGGCTGTCGCAATCACAGACCACGGCAATATGTTCGGTGCGATCGAGTTCTATAAAGAGGCAAAAAAGCACGGAATTAAGCCGATAATCGGTTGCGAGGTATATGTTGCCGTTCGTTCAAGGCACGACAAGGTACATTCGATAGATTCCGAAAGACACCATCTTGTTTTGCTGTGTGAGAATGAAACAGGCTACAAAAATCTTATCAAAATGGTGTCTGAAGCGTGGACCTCGGGCTTCTATGTCAAGCCGAGAGTTGATAAAGAGCTTTTGGAAAAATATCACGAGGGAATTATTGCACTTTCGGGCTGCCTTGCCGGAGAAATTGCAAGAAAGCTTGTCGCAAGGGACTATGACGGTGCAAAGCAGACTGCTCTTTGGTACAATTCCGTTTTCGGACAGGGCAATTATTACCTTGAAATGCAAAATCACGGCTTGAAGGAACAGCTTGAAATTATTCCTATGCTCGCAAAGCTTTCCGAGGAGACGGGAATACCGCTTGTCGCTACAAATGATGTGCATTATGTCAAAAAAGAGGACGCAAAAACCCAAAAGGTGCTTATTTGCATACAGACAAACCACACCATTGACGAGGAAACGGGTATAGAGTTCGGCACGGATGATTTTTATTTGAAGAACGAAGCGGAAATGCTTGAGCTTTTCAATAATTATCCGCAGGCTGTGAAAAATACGCAGATAATCGCTGACAGATGTAACGTCGAATTTGAATTTCACAAAACCAAGCTTCCGCATTTTGACGTTCCCGACGGCAGAGACCATTTTGACTATTTCAGAGAAAAATGCTATGAGGGGCTCTATAAAAATTACGGAGAAAATCCCGACAAAAAATATACCGAACGCCTTGACTATGAGCTTTCGGTAATTAAAAATATGGGCTATGTGGATTATTTTCTTATCGTAGCCGACTTTATAAATTATGCAAAATCAAAGGATATTCCCGTAGGACCGGGCAGAGGCTCGGGTGCAGGCAGTATCGCCGCATATTGTATGGGAATTACGGGCATTGACCCGATGAAATATAACCTCATTTTCGAACGCTTCTTAAATCCCGAAAGGGTAAGTATGCCCGATATTGACGTCGATTTCTGTTATGTTCGGCGTGAAGAGGTTATCGACTATGTAATCAGAAAATACGGAGCCGACCACGTTGCACAGATTGTTACCTTCGGTACTATGGCGGCTCGTGCGGCAATAAGAGATGTCGGCAGGGTGCTGGGAATTGCATACAACACGGTTGATGCTGTATCAAAGCAAATTCCACGTGAGCTTGACATTACAATAGATAAGGCTTTGAGGAAAAACTCGGAGCTTAGAAAAATGTATGACTCCGACCCGAAAATAAAGGAGCTTGTCGATTTGGCAAAGGCTGTCGAGGGTATGCCGAGGCACGCCTCAAAGCACGCCGCAGGTGTTGTCATTACCGATAAGCCTGTCAGCGAGTATGTTCCGCTTGCGAAAAATGACGATTCGGTTGTTACTCAATACACAATGACCACCATTGAAGAACTCGGACTTCTTAAAATGGATTTCCTCGGACTTCGCACACTCACGGTTATTGATGACTGTGTTAAGGCTGTAAGAGAGAGAGAGCCGTCTTTTTCAATTAAAAATATTCCGCTTGACGACGAAAAAACCTACGACCTTTTCAGAAACGGCGACACATACGGAGTTTTCCAATGCGAGTCTGCGGGACTTCGCCGTGTTCTTTCAAGGCTAAAGCCAAATAATCTTGAGGATATTATAGCGGTTATTTCGCTGTACCGACCGGGACCTATGGACTCTATCGACACATATATTGAAAATAGACACAATCCCGAACGGGTTAAATATAAAACGGAAATGCTTCGCCCTATTCTTGAGGTTACAAACGGCTGTATGGTCTATCAGGAGCAGGTTATGGAAATTTTCCGTTCGCTTGCAGGCTATTCTCTCGGCAGGGCGGATATTGTAAGACGTGCAATGTCAAAGAAAAAGCACGACGTTATGGAAAAGGAGAGAACGACCTTTATTGAGGGCTGCGGCAAGAACGGTATTTCAAAAGAAACCGCAAACAGTATCTTCGACGATATGACCTCGTTCGCCTCTTACGCTTTCAATAAATCTCATTCGGCGGCTTATGCCCTTGTTGCATATCAAACGGCGTATCTCAAATGTCATTACCCCGCAGAGTTTATGGCGGCTTTAATGACAAGCGTTATCGATTGGACGGATAAGGTTACAATGTACATTTCCGAATGTAACAGAATGGGAATTGAGGTTTTGCGACCCGACGTCAATTTTTCACAGGCACAATTTACAACCGATTTCGGCAAAATAAGATTCGGACTTTTAGCCGTTAAAAATCTCGGCAGAAATTTCATTGACGCTATCTATAAAGAGCGTTGCTTAAACGGAAAATACACCTCGCTTTACGATTTCGTGAAAAGAGTGTATTCAAAGGATTTCAATAAGCGTGCGGTTGAAAGCTTGATAAAATGCGGTGCGCTTGACTCCTTTTCGCTAAACCGCAGGGAAATGATGCTGAATCTCAGCTCGGTAATTTCTTCGGTTGAGGCGACAAAACGCAGAAATATCGACGGTCAAATCGGACTTTTTGACTTGGGCGGAGCTTCGGATAATTCTTCCCCCGAGATAAGCCACACAGAGGAGTTTGACCGACTTGAAATGCTCGGATATGAAAAGGAAACAACGGGTCTTTATATTTCAGGGCATCCGATGGCAGAGTATTCGGAGCTTTCAAAAAGAATAAAAGCTACCCCCATTTCCGACTTGCTCGAAGCGGCAGGGGATGAGGTAAGTCCATATAATGACGGAGCTTATGTAAAGGCTTTCGGCATAATTTCTTCCGTTAAAAAGAAAATAACCAAAAACGACTCCACAATGGCTTTCATAACGCTTGAGGACGTAACAGGCTCAATAGAGGCTATTGTGTTCCCGAAGGTATATGAAAATTTCGGAAATATGCTCACGCTCGGAAATATTGTGGTGCTGAAGGGCAGGCTTTCCATACGTGACGACGAGGACTCAAAAATCATAGCTGACTTTTTTGAGCCTTGCCCTAAGAATGAACCAAAGGCTAAAAAAAGCGGAGCTTTCCTGCGCTTTAATTCCGAAAGTGACCCGAGAGTTCAACAGGCACTTGCCGTTCTCAACGGCAGCGAGGGTAAAATTCCCGTCTATTTCTTTTTCAGCGACACCCGAAAATACGTAAAAACCGATTTTTCAATTTCGCCGAATGACAGGAGAAATTCAAAGCTAAGCGAAATTTTAGGTAAGTCAAATGTCGTAATTCAATGAATTTTACGACAAATGGGCGAGTTAGCCTTGACTATTTTTTCTTTTAGTGTATTATATATGTTGATTATTTATGAGGTGATAATATGAAAACAATAGGTGTTTTAACAAGTGGCGGAGACGCACCCGGCATGAATGCGGCTGTTAGAGCTGTTGTTCGCTCAGGCTGTGAAAACGGTATGAGAGTTATGGGTATTCGCAGAGGTTATAACGGTCTTATGTACGGAGATATGTATGAAATGAATCTCCGTTCTGTTTCTAATATAATAAATCGTGGCGGTACAATCCTTTATTCCGCAAGAAGCCCCGAATTCAAAACTGAGGAGGGACTTCAGAAGGCTATCAATACCTGTAAGGAAGTAGGTATGGAGGGCGTTGTTGTTATCGGCGGCGACGGCTCCTTCAGAGGTGCGAGGGATCTTTCACTCAGAGGTATTCCCTGCGTCGGCATTCCCGGTACAATCGATAACGATATTGCTTGCTGCGACTATACTATCGGTTACGATACAGCTATGAATACCGTTATGGAGATGGTTGACCGTCTCCGTGACACAACAGAGTCTCACGACCGTTGCTCGGTTGTTGAGGTTATGGGCAGACGTGCAGGCTACATAGCTCTTAATGCAGGTATAGCTTGCGGTGCTACAACAATTCTTATTCCCGAGGTTGAGTTCGACTTTGAGCGTGATGTTATCGAGAGAATGAGAAGAACTCAAAAAGCAGGTAAGAGACATTTCATTATCGTTGTTGCAGAGGGCATCGGCGGTGTTGATGAAATGGCAAAGAAAATTCAAGAGGTTACGGGAATTGAAAGCCGTGCTACAATCCTCGGTCACGTTCAGCGTGGCGGCTCTCCCACAGTTCGTGACAGAGTTGCGGGCAGTCAGATGGGATATAAGGCTGTTGAGCTTCTTAAAGAGGGCATAGGCAACCGTGTTGTTGCTATGCAGAAGGACGCAATCGTTGACTTTGACATTTTCGAAGCATTGAATATGAAAAAGACAATCGACCTTAACCTTTATAAGCTTGCTCACGAAATTTCAATCTAATGAAAAATATTGTTTTAATCGGTATGCCGGCTTCGGGCAAAAGCACCGTCGGCGTCGTCCTTGCAAAGACTCTCGGTGTCGGCTTTGTCGATACGGACCTTGTTATTCAGCAGCGTGAGGGCAGGCTTTTGCAGGATATAATAGATAAGGACGGGCTTAAAGCCTTCCTTGAAATCGAAGAAAACGCATTGCTTTCTTTGGACTGTGAAAACAGTGTTATTTCAACGGGCGGCAGTGCCGTGTTCGGCGAAAAGGCTATGGAAAAGCTCAAAAAGAACGCTGTCACGGTGTTTATTGACGTTTCTCCGAGCGTGCTTGAAAAGAGGCTTTCAAACATAACCACTCGTGGAATAGCCGCAAAGCAGGGCGAGAGCGTTGAGGATATTTTGAGGGAAAGACTTCCGCTTTACAAAAAATATGCCGATTTTATAATTTCAACGGAAAACGAAAACGTTGAAAGCTCGGTTGAAAAAATTGTTTCATTATTAAAAATTAAATAATTAACGAAAAAAGACTTTTTAGATTTATAGGATTTACATTTTGTCCATAATAATCTAAAAAGTCTTATTTTTTCCGCTTATAATTTTTCGAATAAATCACAAATTATAAAAGCGGCAAGAAGTCGCAGGTGCGGAGGTGAAAAATGAAATATTTTTTCAAAATAATAAGCTTAATCGGGCTTATGATAACCTCTGTCATATTCGGTATGGTTATATTTGCTCAAAAGACGATACCCGACAGTATTCACCTTGTCGAAAGCGAAAAAATAATGATCAGCGAGATATTTTCGTTAAACGTAACGCAAAATGAAGACTATGTGTCTGCGAATACGCAATCAAATGTTATTGACGATCGCTGCGAGGATAAGGAATATACTCTCGATATATCGCTTCTCAATACCATACCGGTCAAATCTTCTTCGGTAACCGTTTCAAAAAGGCAGTATGTTGTGCCCGGAGGCGATGTTTTCGGCATTAAGCTCTATACGAACGGCGCTGTCGTTGTCGGTATGGACGATGTTCAGACTTCGTCGGGTGCAAGAAATCCGGGCAAGGAAGCAGGACTTGAAACGGGAGATGTGATAACCGCCTTAAACGGCGAGAAAATCACAACGGTAAATGAGCTTACAAAATTCTTTCAAAACACGAATGACAAAACTATCAGAGTTACGGCGGACAGAAACGGGAAGCCGTTTGAAGCCACATTAACTCTTGCCGTGTCAGAAAGCGACGGAAGAAACAAAGCAGGCTTGTGGGTAAGAGACAGTACCGCAGGCGTAGGCACAGTTACCTATTATAACAAGAACACAGGCGTTTTCGGCGGACTCGGACATGCAGTTTGCGATGTCGATACGGGAAAGATGATGCCCTTGCTTTACGGCGACGCTATGTCCGCAAGAATAAGCGGCTGCTACAAGGGAACTCCGAGTGCTACGGGAGAGCTGTGCGGAGTGTTCACAAACAAAAAGACGGGCGATTTGAAAATCAACTGTGAGTGCGGTATATACGGCATTTATAAAGAAGCTGTAAACGGGCAGGAAATACCCGTTGCCGCAAAGCAGGAGATTACCGCAGGTCCTGCACAGATAATATCCACCGTGGATATTAACGGACCTAAGTATTACGACATTGAAATAGTAAAGGTTTTCTTGCAGAATGACTCGAACAATAAGAATATGATTATAAAAATAACCGATCCCGAATTGATTGAAAAAACAGGCGGTATTGTGCAGGGAATGAGCGGAAGCCCAATCATACAAAACGGTATGCTCGTCGGAGCAGTAACCCATGTGTTTGTAAACGACCCTTTGCAGGGTTACGGTATCTTTGCCGAAAATATGCTGAAAATTTCAAATTCCGTAGAAGATGAGATAACTCGAAAAGCTTCCTAAAGGAACGCCCGAAAGGCAGTTGCAAAATTGCTTTTCGGGTTGTTTCTTTATTCGACCTAATTTTTTTAATGCTGACAAATAGTATTGACGCTTTGAAATGCTTATTAACTCTTTCGCTGTCATTCGGTCGATTTTTGATAGCGTTTCAAAAACTTTTAGTAAATTTCTGAATATGCTATTGCCAAAATTATACTAAAATGGTAAAATATGGCAGAAATCAAAAAACGGAGGTAAAATATATGGAAAGAAATCTTAAAGTGGTGTTGACAGCAGAAGGAAACGAATTCGGGGCGAATTGTGTAAAAGCTCTTGCTTCCTACGGTTGCGAGGTTAAGCTTGTTAAAAAGGACGGTAGAAAGCTGCTTGAGGCAATCGAAAGCGAAAAACCGAACGCAGTTGTTATGGATGCGTTTTTATCGAACATAGACGCACTCGGTGTCGTTGAAAGGGTTAAGGGCAGTAAGAAATTTGACGATATGCTCTTAATGGTTATGTCGGGGGTTGACAATCAACGCTTTGAGCAGGAAATTTTATCGGCAGGGGTTGACTACTATTTCAGAAAGCCTTTTGATGTGAATGTAATGGGCGAGAGAATACGCAGAATGTCCGATAAGTCGCAGAGGATAAGCACGCAACATAACGAGCTTGGAGAGCCTATGGATTTGCAGGTAACGGTCAGCGAAATTATGCATCAAATCGGCGTTCCTGCACACATAAAGGGTTATCAGTATCTTCGTGAGGCGATAATTCTTTCAATCGACGATACCGAAATGATGAACTCTGTAACAAAGGTGCTTTATCCGACGGTTGCAAAGAAATTTTCGACTACGCCGTCGAGGGTCGAACGAGCAATCCGCCACGCTATCGAGGTTGCGTGGGATAGGGGAGACGTCGATGTTTTGTCGTCGTATTTCGGCTATACAATCCAGTCAAGCCGTGGTAAGCCCACCAATTCCGAGTTTATCGCAATGATAAGCGACAAGCTCCGCCTGAATATGAAAATATCGTAGAATTAAATTTTTGGTTAATACACGGCTGTTATCAAATTTAATGATTTATGTGCGACCGTAGGGGCGACCTGCGGTCGCCAGCCAATTCATAGCAAACAAAAAACGGGCGAACACAGTTCGCCCCTACGATATAATATAAAATATAACTGTTTTATAACCGTTGATTTGTTGTAATTTGAAAATTTGTTGAAACACAGGCTCCCTTGTAAAGGGAGCTGTCGTTTTTTTGAAACAAAAAAATGACTGAGGGATTTTACAAATTCATATAAAGTCAACCTTACAATCCCTCCGAGTTGCCTTGCGGCAACCCACAGTCTCACCTGCCGGTTCGGTCGGTGCTTCTGCATTAAATGCAGAGGTCTCCACAGGAGACCCGCACCCTTTACACAAGGGAGGCTGAATTTCGATTATCCGTGAATTAAATATCAAACCATAAAATATGCACCGTCATTGTTTTACGTTTACTGATTTTCCACAACGACCCTGAATGCCAATTCCTGTGCCTGTTCAAGTGTTTCGAGCGTGCCTGCCTGACGTCTGAACTCTGCGCCGCCACGAAGTCCTTTCATATACCAAGCGGCGTGCTTTCTCGCTTCCTTCATACCGATTTTTTCGCCCTTGTATTCGCAAATGAGCTTGATATGCTTTACCATAACCCTCATTCTCTCGCTGACGGGCGGCTCGGGGAGAATTCTGCCCTCGTTGAGATAGGCGTTGATCTGCGAAAATACCCACGGTCTGCCGAGCGCACCTCTGCCGACCAAAAGGAAATCACAGTTTGTTTTTTCAAGCATAAGTGCCGCAGTCTGACCGTCAACAACGTCTCCGTTACCGATTACGGGGATTGACAGTTCCTTTTTTACCTCGGCAATTATATCCGTATTTACGGGCGGTGCATACATCTGCTGCTTTGTCCGTCCGTGGATTGTAACAGCCGCAGCACCCGATTCTTCGGCTCTTTTTGCCATATCGACTGCATTTATATTGTCAAAATCCCAACCCGAACGCATTTTGACCGTTACGGGAAGCTCGGTAGCACCGACAACCGATTTTACAATGCTCTGCGCAAGCTCGGGATTTCTCATAAGCGACGAGCCGCCGCCGTTTCCTGCGATTTTCGGGGCAGGACAGCCCATATTTATATCGATAAAATCAGGTCTTGTTTCAAGCACGGAATTTATGCTTTGCGCCATAATTTCAAGATCGCTTCCGAAAATTTGCACGCCTGCCGGACGCTCTTTTTCGTTGAGCGTCATCAATTCCTTTGACTTTTTATCGCCCATTGTAACACCCTTTGAGCTTATCATTTCCGACACGGTATAAGCCGCACCGTACTCACGGCAAAGCTCACGAAATGCCCTGTCCGCAACGCCTGCCATAGGAGCAAGCCCTGCAAAGCCTTCAATTTTCAAATTTCCGAACTGCATAAAATCAACCTCAATTAAATTTCAGCATATTTTACCATAAATTCTTTTTTATCTCAACCGTTGAGGCATAATTTTAGTGCAAAATATAAAAAGATATGGTACAATATTAAAGTAATTAAAATTTCTGAAAATTCGGTGAAAAATATGAAGCTATTGATTTTAGACGGTAACAGTATTTTTAACAGAGCGTTTTACGGTATAAAGCTGCTCACAACTAAGGACGGACATTATTCAAACGCAATTTACGGCTTTTTGAATATCCTCTTAAAGCTCGAAGATGATGTTTCGCCCGACGGTGTGGCTGTAACCTTTGACCTTAAAGAGCCGACCTTTAGGCACAAAATGTATGCCGATTACAAGGCAGGCAGAAAGCCGATGCCGCCCGAGCTTGCGGAGCAAATGCCCGTGCTTAAAGAAATTCTTTCGTCGCTCGGCTATAAAATCGTTACAAAGCCCGGCTTTGAGGCAGATGACCTTATCGGCACGCTCTCCCACAGCTGCGGAGAGGGCAACGAGAGCTTTATCGCTACGGGAGACAGGGACAGCTTGCAGCTTGTTAGGGATAATGTTACGGTTTTGCTCGCTTCAACTAAAATGGGCAGACCCGAAACCGTGGTTTATGACACCGAAGCCGTTAAGGAAAAATACGGCGTCGAGCCGATACAGATGATTGACATTAAGGCTCTTATGGGCGACAGCTCGGACAATATCCCCGGTGTTGCCGGAATTGGCGAAAAAACCGCCTCAGTTTTGATTTCAAGCTTTGGCTCTATCGATAAAATTTATGAAAATATCGACGAAATCGACATTAAAGAGTCTGTCAGAACTAAGCTGAAAAACGATAAAGAAAAAGCATATCTCAGTTATAAACTCGGAACTATCGATGTAAATGTTCCGATTGATACCGATATAAATTCATATAAAAAAGGCGAGGGCGACCCTGAAAGAGCGAGGAAGCTTTTGACCGAATATGAGATGTTCAAAATCCTTGAACGTCTTGATTTGCCTGCTACCGTACAGTCAGGTAAAAATGACGAAGCGCAGTCAAAAGCACCCGAAAAAAGCACCGATATTTCACTTTTGAAAAAATCGGTAAATGAGGAAAAAGAGCTTTTCTTTGCCCTTGATACCGATAAATTCGGCTTAAAGGGTATTTGCGCCGTTGACTGTGATTATGTGTATGAATTCACTGCCGACGAGGACATTGAAAAGGCGCTTTCAATGCTTTCCGATAAGGAAATTAAAACCTGCACCTACAATTCAAAGGCGGTTTATTCCTACTTTTTCAAAAACGGCGGAGACATAAAGGATATTGATTTTGATATTTTGCTCGGTGCGTATTTATTAAATCCCTCGGCAAAGGATTATTCCGTAAAGCGACTTGCGGCGGAGTTTTCCGTGCCGTATTATGAGTATGACAACGAAATTCTTTCCGACCTTTCTGCGTACAGAGCGTTAAAGAGCCGTATTGCGACAAGGCTTGAAAGCACGGACAATACAAAGCTGTTTAATGAAATCGAAATGCCTCTTGCGAGGGTGCTTTCGTCAATGGAAGTCTATGGCATAAAGGTTGACAGAGAGGGTATCGAGGACTTTTCCGACAAGCTTTCCGCACGCATTTCAGAGCTTCAAAAGGAAATCTATTCGCTTGCAGGTCGTGAGTTTAATATAAATTCTCCCAAACAGCTCGGCGAGGTGCTTTTTGACGACCTTGCAATTCCGACAAAGAAAAAGACAAAAACGGGCTATTCCACAAATGCAGATGTTTTGGAGGGGCTTGCCGAGGACTACGAAATTGTAAGATTTATCCTTGAATACAGAACTCTCGCAAAGCTAAAATCCACCTATTGCGACGGTCTTATCAAGGAAATTTCTTCCGACGGCAGAATTCACACAACCTTTAATCAGACTGAGACAAGAACGGGCAGAATTTCCTCCGTTGAGCCGAATCTTCAAAATATTCCCGTAAGAACAGAGCTTGGCAGAGAGATGCGAAAATTCTTTGTTGCCGAGGACGGTATGACCTTTATTGATGCCGACTATTCGCAAATTGAGCTTCGAGTTCTTTCGGATATTGCAAATGACCAAAATATGATTGACGCCTTTAACAGCGAAACGGATATTCATACAACAACCGCTTCACAGGTGTTCAAAATTCCGCTTAACGAGGTTTCTCCGCTTATGCGTTCAAGGGCGAAGGCTGTAAACTTCGGTATCGTTTACGGTATCGGTGCATTTTCGCTTTCAAAGGATATAGGCGTTTCAAGGGCGGAAGCGGATAAGTATATCAAGGACTATTTGCACCATTATTCGGGTGTTGACGGGTATATGAAAAGCATTGTCGAAAAGGCAAAGGCGGACGGCTATGTTTCAACGCTTTTCGGAAGAAGAAGATACTTGCCCGAGCTTTCGTCGTCAAACGGTATGCTTCGCTCCTTCGGCGAGAGGGTAGCGAGAAATATGCCCATACAAGGTACTGCCGCAGATATTATTAAAATCGCAATGATAAAGGTTTATAACAGACTGAAGTCCGAAAACCTCAAGGCAAGACTTTTGTTGCAGGTGCACGACGAATTGATAGTCGAAGCACCCGAAAGCGAGGCGGAAACGGTTAAAAATATCGTTTGCGAGGAAATGGAAAACGCTTGCAAAATGAAAGTTCGTCTTGTCAGCGACGCAAATATAGGCAAGACCTGGTATGATGCGAAGGGCTAAAAAATGAATGTTGAAATTTCAAAAATGACCGAAGCGGACATTGAGAATATAGCTAAGATTGAACAGGAGTGCTTTCAAGACCCGTGGAGCGAAAAATCGCTTTTTGAGGAGCTTGAAAACCCCGTTGCCGATTTCTTTGTTGCGAAAATCGACGGCGAAACGGCAGGGTATATAGGCTCTTTCAATGTTGTCGGCGAGGTTTCGATAACAAATGTTGCAGTCTGCGAAAAATTCAGAAAAAAAGGCGTTGCGACAAGGCTTTTAGAGCAGCTTGAAAAAGTCAGCCGTGAAAAAAATGCCGAGTTTATAACGCTTGAAGTGAGAGAGTCGAACGAAAACGCAATCGCTCTTTACAGAAAATGCGGTTTCTCGGAGGTGGGATTGAGAAAAAATTTTTATTCCCACCCGACCGAAAGCGCCGTGCTTATGACAAAAACGCTTGAATGAATGTGAAGTGAATTTAATATCATACCGTATGGACAGGGCTTGCCCCTGCCCGACAAAGGCTCCCTTGTAAAGGGAGCTGTCGTTTTTCGAAGAAAAATGATTGAGGGATTTTTATAAAATCACATAAAATCAACCTTACAATCCCTCCGTCTCACGTTCGTTCGGCATCTCCCTTTACACAAGGGAGGCTGAAAATACAGATGCCAGTTGATTTTGACACAACAAAAGCCTATTGAATTATCAATAGGCTTAATTTTTTATTCATCCCATTTCAAATCGTGGAGCTGACCCTCGCAGAGAAGCTCGGGAAAATTCCACTGTCTTAACACCTCGTAGGTTGCAATCGCAACAGTGTTTGAAAGGTTAAGGCTTCTCGCTCTTTCGTGGTTTAACATCGGCATACGAACGCAGGTGTCGGGGTGGTCATAGAGCAAGCCTTCGGGTAAGCCTTTTGTTTCTTTTCCGAAGAAAAGATAGCAGTTGTCGGGGTATTTCACATCCGAATAAATGTGCCTGCCCTTTGTTGTGAAAAAATAGAATTTGTCCTTGTGTTCTTTGTTTTTTTCAAGAAATTCATCAAGATTTTCATAATATGTAATATCCAAAAGATACCAATAATCAAGACCTGCTCTTTTGAGCTTTCGGTCGTCAATCTTAAATCCCATAGGACCGACAAGATGAAGCCTTGCGCCTGTCAATGCACAGGTCCTTGCGACATTGCCTGTGTTTTGCGGAATTTCAGGCTCAACCATTACTATATTTATCGACATTTTATACTCTCCCGAATTTTTTTATCTATTTTAACATATTTTTCAAAAAATAAAAGAACTATACAATAATTATTTTTCTGTTTGTGTAAAGAATATTAGTACATCACAAAAATAAAGAGGTGAAAACAATGAGAAAGCAAACGGAAAAGACAATGAAGGCTGTCGGTGCAAGCCTTGCTTTAGGCGCTGCCGTTGCAATGGCAGGCTCTGCTATGAACGACAATCCGATGAGAAATATGAAAAAGACGGCTAAAAAAGCTATGAACACTTTTTCAAATATAGTTGAAAATATGCAAAGTATGATGTAAAATCAAAGTAAGTCCGTTGCCGACGGTAACGGACATTTTTTATAAGGTGATGAAAATGAAAAAAGCTATATCGGTACTTATTTCTTTAATGTTCGTGTTTTTGTTGTGCTCCTGTTCAAAAGAGCCGACTCCCGACGAAACAACTCCGCCGCAAGCCTCCGAGTCAGTCTCCGAGACAGGCACAGAGGAAATGAAAACGGAATTGCTTACAACGACAAAAAAGAATGATAAAAACAGCAGCTCAAAAGCAAATGTCTTGCAGGCAGGCTCGGGCTCTGCCGTGCTTCAGGACGGAAAGACTTACACGGGCAGAGAGCCGCTTCCCTGCGTTGAATTTAAGGTTACAGACCCCGAAAATACAAGAAATTTATCGACGGAGAAAAAGGGCTACGGCTTCGGCGTTGCAAAGGACGGAAAGCCCAATCAGGTTTCCGTAAACAATCAAAAATATTTTGACGAACACAATTTTAACGCACTGTGCCTTGATACCGTTTCAAGCGAAAAGGTGCTTTATCTGACCTTCGACTGCGGATACGAAAACGGCTACACCGCAAAAATTTTGGACACGCTTAAAGAAAAGAACGTTCCGGCGGCATTTTTCTGCACCTTGCCCCAAGTAAAGCAGTACCCCGAGCTTATATCAAGAATGATAAACGAGGGGCATATTGTCGGAAATCACTCTGTTAAGCATCCGTCCTTCCCGTCGCTCACAAGAACTGAAATGGCACAGGAAATAAAGGGTATGGACGATTATTTGCGAACTAATTTCGGATATTCCGAGCCGTATTTCCGTTTCCCGATGGGCGAATATTCGGAAAGTGCGCTTGATTTGGTCGGCTCACTCGGCTATAAAAGCGTTTTTTGGTCGCTTGCGTATTCCGATTGGGATTTGAATAACCAAAAGGGTGCGGACTATGCTTTTAACACGGTAACGGCAAGACTGCATCCGGGCGCTGTGATACTTTTACACGCAGTTTCGCCTGATAACTCGAACGCTCTTGCTCAAATAATCGATTACGCAAGGGAAAACGGCTATGTTTTCAAGTCCTTGCGTGATTACGGTAATTGACATAGCGATAAAAATATAATAAAATATATATGTGAGTAGATTGAGCAATTACGGGGGCGCAGTAATGCGTCAATGAGGAAAGTCCGAGCATCACACAGCAGGGTAACGGCTAACGGCCGCCGAGGGCGACCTCCGGGAAAGTGCATAGAGATATACCGCCGTATTTATACGGTAAGGGTGGAAAGGCGAGGTAAGAGCTCACCGGAATATTGGTAACAATATTGCCAAGTAAACCCTACCCGATGCAACATCGACTGAAGTTGTCAGCTGGGCAGATACTTCGACGGATGGCTTGAGCGTATCGGCAACGGTACGAGTAGATAGATAATTGCTTTCAATGACAGAACTCGGCTTACAGGTTTACTCACATTGTTGAATTCGCCTCATACTATGTTATGGGGTGATTTTAATGTTAGAGGCGTTTTTTGCATCGATTTTTGTCGGATTGATACTTTTAGGCTTGCTTGCGCTGTCTTACGGGATAATGTTCAAGCTTCTAATGCCAAAAGGCAAGTACGACTATTACATAATTATTCCGTCGGAGGACTGCGGAGAGGAGATAACTCAAGCGGCATATTCCGCAAGGACAAAGCTCAATCTTATCGGCGATGAAAATCACGGAAAGGTGCTTGTTCTCGATAAGGGAATGGATGAAGCGCAGAGGCTTTCCTGCTTGAATGTTTGCAGGCAGACGAACGGAATTTATCTTGTATCGGTTGAAGAATTAGAGGAATTGTTCAAATGAGTGAAGAGCTTAAAAACGAAATTATAAGCGGTACGGTTGAGGATATTAAGTTCAGAAACGACCAAAACGGCTACACCGTGCTTGAAATTGGCTGTGATGACGAGCTTATCACGGCCGTTGGCATTTTCTCGGGAATTTCCGTCGGAGAAACCGTTAAATGCTCGGGAAATTGGACTTTTCACAACACGTTCGGCAGACAGTTCAAGGTGGAAAGCTACGAGAGAAATATGCCTGCCACAACGGAACAGCTTTATAATTATCTCAGCGCAGGTGCGGTAAAGGGAATAGGTCCTGCGACAGCCGAGAGAATAATAGAAAAATTCGGAGAGCGTTCTTTTGAGGTGCTTGAAAACGAGCCTGAAAGCCTTGCACTTATAAAGGGAATATCCTTAGAACGTGCAAAGAAAATGTCGAGCGATTTCAAGAGCCAATTTGCCGTAAGAGGTATTATGATGAACCTTGAGGCTTACGGAATGACGCCGAACGAGTGCATTAAGGCATACAAGCTTTTTGGCGTAAAAGCGGTTGAAAGAGTTATGGAAAATCCGTTCGATTTGTGTTTTTCGGGTGCCGGAATAGGCTTTGAAAGGGCAGAGGCGATAGCGGAAAAATTACCCAACGGCACAAACCCGTCATATAGAATTAAAGCAGGTATTTTACATATAGTTACTCATAATTTGTATTCGGACGGTCATACCTGCTTGCCGAGGGAAAAGCTTGTGAAAATTTCGGCACAGTATCTCTCCACCAATGAGGACACCGCCGACATTATGATTGACGAGCTTATAGGCGAAAGTAAGCTTGTTTCAAAGGAAATGAACAATAAAGAGTTTATTTTCCTTACATCCGTTTATCTTGATGAAAAATCGATAAGCAACAGGATGAAAGTTCTTTTGAAATTTCCGCCTCCCGAAAGGAAAACGCTTTATAAGGAAATCGAAGCGGTTGAGGCTTCGCTGAAAATCGAATATGCCCAAAAGCAAAAGGAAGCTATTCAGACCGCAATAAATAAGGGTATGCTCATTTTGACGGGCGGCCCCGGTACAGGTAAAACAACAACGCTAAAGGGTATAATCAAGGTATTTGAAAACGAAGGACTTGAAATTGCGCTTGCAGCTCCAACGGGTAGGGCGGCAAAGCGAATGAGCGAGCTTACGGGCAAGGAAGCAAAAACAATTCACCGCTTGCTTGAGGTCGAATGGGACGAAAACGACAGACCTGCTTTTCAACGTAATTTACGCAATCCGCTTGACTGTGAGGTGCTTATAGTTGACGAACTTTCAATGGTTGACACAAGCCTTTTCGCAAGTCTTTTGTCGGCACTTCCGTTCGGCTGCAGATTTATAATGGTCGGAGACTCCGATCAGCTTCCCGCAGTCGGCGCAGGCAATGTTTTGTCGGATTTAATAGGCTCTGGACTTTTACCCGTTGTCGAATTGAAAGAGGTTTTCAGGCAGTCGCTTGACAGCTTAATTGTTACAAACGCACATAGAATAGTAAACGGCGAGCAGGTTATAATCGATAAAAAGGACAGCGACTTTTTCCTTATGGAGAGAAGAAATGCTTTTGATACCGCACAGACGGTGGCAGAGCTTTATTCCAAACGCTTGCCGGCGGCTTACGGCTATTCTCCTTTTACTGATATTCAGGTTATATGTCCGTCCAAAAAGGGCGAAGCGGGTACGAATAATCTCAATAAAATGCTTCAGGAGCTTGTTAATCCTCACGAAAAGGGCAAAAATGAAATAACCGTCGGCTTCAAGATGTTCCGTGAGGGCGACAAGGTTATGCAGATAAAGAATAATTACAATATCGGCTGGGAAAAGGGCAAGGACTCGGGCGAGGGCATATTCAACGGCGATATCGGTATAATCGAAAAGATAGATAACAGAAACGAATGTGTAATTATCTGCTTTGACGATGACCGCAGAGCAACATATATGAAGGATCAGCTGATTGAATTGGAGCTTGCTTATGCCGTTACCGTCCATAAAAGTCAGGGCAGTGAATTTAAGGCGGTTGTTTTGCCGATAATATCTGTAATACCGCAGCTGAAATACAGAAATCTTCTCTATACCGCCGTTACAAGAGCAAAGGAAAAGCTTGTTATTGTCGGAAGCTCGGGAGAGGTCTTTGAAATGGCACAAAACGATAAAAAAACACGCCGATATTCTGCGCTTAAATATATGCTTTTGGAGAATGAGAATGAATAAGGACAAGCTTAAAGCCTTTGCCGTCAGCATTTTCTTTCCGAAGCGGTGCAGATATTGCGGCGAACTTATTCGCTATGACGAAACTCTGTGCGAGGAGTGTAAAAAGGGCTTGCCTGTAATCGAAGCACCTGTTTGTTACGATTGCGGTATGAGTAAATCGGATTGCGATTGCAAGGGCAGAAAGCATTTTTATAATTCGATTGTCGGTGCTTTTTACTATGAGGGTGCTATTCGCAAGGCTGTATCGAGAATGAAATTCAGCGAAAAGAAGTTTATGTGCAAAATTATGGCGGAGGATATGTACGAGGTCTTTTTGAGGGAATACTCCGACGACAAGCTTGACTATATCTGTTATATCCCGTTCACTAAAAGCAAGGCAAGAAAGCGTGAATTTAATCAGGCGGAGCTTTTGGCAAATGAGCTGTCGGCTCTTACGGGAATACCCGTGCTTGACGCTTTAGAGTGCTTATACGACACACCGTCGCAGCATTCTTTATCGGGACTTTACAGAAAAGGAAATGTGTTCGGTATCTATGATGTCAAACGCAAGGATGAGATAAAGGATAAGAATATTTTGCTTGTTGACGACGTCAAAACTACGGGTGCTTCACTTGACGAATGTGCAAAGCTGCTGCGTATTTTCGAGGCACAGAGCGTCAGCTGCATTACCTTTGCCGTGGCACACAGAAATAAAAACGGTGTTGACAGTTAGGGATAATGTTGCTAAAATACCTTATTGAGGTGTGAAAATGAATAAGACAGAACGCAAGGCGGTTGTCGTTATTTTTGAGATACTCGCCGTTGTCATAATAATAGGGCTTATTATTTTAGGCACTAATGTACTGAAAAACCGTTGGCATAAAATCGATTTTAACGTTACAAAAATCGTAGCGCAAAAGTCTGAGGAGAACGAGGAATTGTATCACGTTACGGTTCACGGAACCGCAGACACTTGGTTTTATGACTTTAACACATATAAATTCAAGCTTGTAGCAGGCACTTCGGGCTATTATATCGCAAAGAATTCTCCCGATACGACGTACCTTACCGTAAATCACAATCATACTGCGGACTTTACTTTGGAATTCGATACGTACAGTCTCGACGATATAAAGAACTATACCTTTTACGGCAGAAGCATTTATATTAACGGCAACAGTAAAGAGGGCACGGATATAAGAATGTTTATGTCCGAATTTGTCGATAAGCTTGAAATAGCGGAATAAATCAGTTGACACTTTATGCCGCAAATGATAAAATATTCTTGATTTAATATTAAACACAGTGAAGAAGTTAAGATTCGCTCCCACCGTTTCAGAGAGTTGCCGTTCGGTGCAAGGCAATACAGCGTGCGTTTCGTCGTCACTTCGGAGTGGTTTCGCCGATATTTAAGCGAAAACGGCTTATTCCCGTTAAAAAATATAAAAGCGGTCGCCTTGTGCGGCAATTTGAGTGGTACCACGGAATTTTTCGTCTCATACTTTGTATGGGGCGTTTTTATTTTATAAAGGAGATTTGATATGTCAAAAGAGCTTGAAAAACAGTACAATCCCCAAAATGTCGAGGAACGAATTTACGGCACTTGGGTTGAAAACAAATATTTTCACGCAAAGCGTGAGCAGGGGAAAAAGACTTATACAATAGTCATTCCGCCACCCAACATTACGGGTCAGCTCCATATGGGACACGCCCTTGACAATACATTGCAGGACATTCTCATCCGCTATCACAGAATGGCAGGATATGACACCCTTTGGCTTCCCGGTACAGACCACGCTTCTATTGCAACCGAGGCTAAAATTGTCGAGGCTATGCGTAAAGAGGGAATTACCAAAGAGGATTTGGGCAGAGATAAATTCCTTGAAAGAGCTTGGAAATGGAAAGAGCAGTACGGCGGAAGAATTATCGAGCAGCTTAAAAAGATGGGCTCTTCGTGCGACTGGGACAGGGAAAGATTTACTCTTGACGAGGGTTGCAGCAAGGCTGTACGTGAGGTGTTTGTTCGCCTTTACGAAAAGGATTTGATTTACAGAGGCAACAGAATGGTAAACTGGTGCCCTCATTGTAACACGTCGATTTCAGACGCAGAGGTTGAGTACGAGGAAAAGGACTCTAATTTCTGGCATCTTCTCTATACAGTTAAGGAAACAGGCGAAAAGCTTGAGCTTGCAACTACACGTCCCGAGACAATGCTCGGCGATACTGCGGTTGCAATAAACGGCGATGACCCGAGATATGCGCATCTTCACGGCTGTCATGTTATTTTGCCGCTTCTCAATAAGGAAATTCCGATTGTATGCGACGAGCACGCAGATATGACAAAGGGCACGGGTGTTGTTAAGATTACGCCTGCACACGACCCGAACGACTTTGAGGTCGGACTTCGTCATGACCTTCCGATTGTCCGCACATTCACCTATGACGGACATATGACGGGTGCTGCCGACAAAGCAGAGGCAGACGAGCTTCGTGCATCGGGTAAGACAGCACAGAACGAGCCTGAGGTGCTTGACTGCGGTAAGTATGCGGGTATGACTACGCTTGAAGCGAGAAAAGCAATCCTTAAAGACCTTGAAGAGGGCGGATATATCAAAGAAATCGAGCCTATCAAGCATGAGGTCGGCACTTGCTACCGTTGCCACACAAGCATTGAGCCTATGGTTTCAAAGCAGTGGTTTGTAAGGATGGAGCCGCTTGCTAAGCCTGCTATCGAGTCGGTTGAAAAGGGCGATATTAAATTTATCCCCGAGCGCTTTACAAAGAACTATATGAACTGGATGCGTGGCACAAGAGATTGGTGCATTTCACGTCAGCTTTGGTGGGGACACAGAATTCCTGCTTGGTACTGTGACGACTGCGGCGCTACAACGGTTTCAAAGACTGATATTGATACCTGCCCCGAATGCGGCAGCAAGCATATAAATCAGGATCCCGATACGCTTGATACATGGTTCTCCTCGGCTCTTTGGCCGTTCTCAACTCTCGGTTGGCCCGAGCAGACAGAGGATTTGAAGCACTATTATCCGACAAATACTCTTGTAACAGGCTATGATATAATCGGCTTCTGGGTATCGAGAATGATTTTCTCGGCTCTTGAATATACGGGAAAAGCACCGTTTGATACAGTCCTTATTCACGGACTTGTTCGTGACGCACAGGGCAGAAAAATGTCAAAGTCTCTCGGCAACGGTATTGATCCGCTTGAGATTATCGATAAATTCGGCGCAGATGCGTTGAGATTTACTCTTGCAACAGGCAACAGCCCCGGAAACGATATGAGATTTTCCGATGAAAAGGTTGAGGCAAGCAGAAACTTTGCAAACAAGATTTGGAATGCTGCAAGATTTATTCTTATGAATCTCGGCGAGGACGAAAAAGCTCCGCATATTCCGGAAAAGCTTGCGATTGAGGACAAGTGGATTTTGTCGCAGTACAATGAGCTTATCAAGGCTGTTACAGAGTCTCTTGAAAAATATGAGCTCGGTCTTGCCGTGCAGAAGCTCTACGACTTTATTTGGGACGTATTCTGCGATTGGTATATCGAGCTTGCTAAAATCCGTCTTAACGGCGAGGATGAAAACGCAAAGCAGACGGCAAAGGCAGTGCTCGTTTATGTAATGAGCAACACCCTCAAGCTTCTCCATCCGTTTATGCCGTTTATCACGGAGGAAATTTGGCAGACGCTTCCGCACGACGGCGAGTCTATTATGATTTCCGAGTGGCCGAAGTATTCTCCCGACCTTGATTTTAAGGCGGAGGAGGCTGAAATGCAAAGGGTTATGACCGCTGTTAAGGCTGTTCGTAACAGAAGAAGCGAAATGAATGTTGCTCCGTCCAAGAAAGCACAGGTTATTATCGATACTCCTTATGTTGACACCTTCACAAACGGCGCAGAGTTCTTTAAGAGACTTGCTTCGGCAAGCGAGGTCAAGATAGTTCCCGGCTATGAGGACTCTTCGGCAGTTACCGTAATTACCGCCGACGCTAAAATTTATATTCCTATGGACGAGCTTGTTGATTTCAAAGCAGAGCTTGAAAGACTTGAAAAGGAAAAGAAGGCTGTTCAAAAGGACATTGACTTTATTTCCAATAAGCTCAACAATCAAAGCTTTGTCGCAAAGGCACCTGCGAAGCTCGTTGACGAGCAGAGAGAGAAGCTCAAGGCATACACCGAAAAAATGCGTATGATTGACGACTCAATCGAAAAAATTAAATCAAGATAAACAAAATTCTTGCAATACGTAAAACTATGTGATAAACTGTTTTTGTATTAAAATTTTTCTTATTAAGGAGAGGGTTCCAATGGCAAAATTAAAGGACATTGACAACGCTGCTGCCGAAAAGGGTAAGGGTCTTAAAACTCTTTGGCAGTTTGTAAAATTCATTTTCGTTTCACTTATCGCATTTGTTGTGCAGACATTCCTGCCGCTTCTCATCAAATTGTTTATGAGCGACGAGCTGCTTACAAGAAGCTATGATATTTGGGGCATTTTCAAGTCGTCTATCGACGCTAAAACGGGTGCAATGCTCGGTCTCGGCGTGTTCATTGCGGCTAACGTTTCAAATGTTATCGCACAGATAGTTTCTTTCTTTATCAACCGTGAAAAGACCTTCAATTCAGATGCGAACATAGCTGTAACACTCCCGATTTACATCGTTTTCACAATCGCACTTATTATTTTCTCGGCTTGGCTTTCAACAAAGTTCATTCCGTTCTTCACAGGTCTTACAGGCTCTGCCGATACCGCAATGGCAATTTCGGGCGCATTGTGCGGCGCTGTTCAGTTCTTTATTTACTTCCCGTTTGATAAGCTTCTTTTCCCTGAAAAGAAAGAAGATAAAGAGAAAAAGGCTGAAAAAGAAAGCAAATAATTACAAAACCGTTAAAAGCGACTTGAAAAAGTCGCTTTTTTCTTTGCTTTGGTGTTGTAAATCTGTATTTAATTTGGTAAAATAGATATGTTGTAAAATTTGTAAAATAGGTGGAAATTATGGCGAATACGCTTATTGTAATAGAAGGACTTGACGGAAGCGGTAAATCTACACAGATTGAGCTTTTGAAAAAGAGATTGACAGATAAAGGAATTTCCGTAAAACAGATTAAATTGCCCGATTACGAAGACAATTCAAGTATGCTTGTGCGTATGTATCTTTCGGGCGAGTTCGGAAGCAAGCCCGAGGACGTAAACATTTATGCAACCTCATCATTTTATGCGGTTGACAGGTATGCAAGCTACAAGCGTCATTGGAAGGATGAATATCTTTCAGGAACTGTTATTTTGGCTGACAGATATACCTCATCAAACGCCGTTCATCAAACGGTTAAATTGCCGAAAGAGCAGTGGGACGAATATCTTTCATGGCTTACCGATTACGAGTACTATAAAATGGGTATCCCGAAGCCTACTGCGGTAATTTATCTTGATATGCCCGTTGAAATTTCGCAAAGACTTATGTCGAAGCGTTATGACAATGACGAGAGCAAAAAGGATATTCACGAGGCCAATGTCGAATACCTCAAAAAGTGCCGTGAAAGCGCAATGTTTGCCGCAGAAAAATTCGGTTGGTCGGTAATTAAATGCTCCGACGGAAAAGAACCGTTATCAATCGAAGAAATAGGCAATAATATTTACGAAAAAGTCGTAGAAAAAGCAGGAGATTTTTTAAGTGATTGAATTTAAGAAACCCGATATTACGGATTTGGATTGGGTAAAAAAAGCGATGGCAGAATCGGAGGAAATATCCTGCGAATACTGCTTCGGAAATTTATATATATGGTCGCAGGTGTATAACACCACGATTACCGAATATGACGGTATGTTTTTGGCAAAAAGCGAGTCGCCGAAGGGTGTTTCGTTCCTCTATCCCTGCGGAAAGGGCGATAAAAAGGCGGCTATTGAGGAATTGATTGAAATTTCTCGGCTTGAGGGCAAAGAGCTCTCAATGTACAGTCTTTCGGAAAAATCGGTTAAGGAATTGAACGAGCTTTTCCCCGACAGATTTGAAATTATCCCGACGAGGAGCTTTTTTGATTATATCTACACCTCGGAGGATTTGTGCGAGCTAAAGGGCAGAAAGTATCACGCAAAGAGAAATCATATTTCATATTTCAAGAACAATTTTAATTGGAGCTATGAAAGAATAACGCCCGACAACATTAAAGACTGTATTGAAATGAACAAAAAATGGGAAGCTCTCAATGACGACAGCGTCGGGCTTGACAACGAGCTTGACGCAATAAACAGGGCGTTTGATAAGTATTTTGAGCTTGGCTTTACAGGCGGACTTATAAGACGGGATGGAGAAGTTGTGGCTTATACCTTCGGAGAGCCGATAACAAATGAGGTTTTTTGCACCCACGTTGAAAAGGCTTTTTCGGACGTCCGTGGCGCATACCCGATAATAAATCAGCAGTTTTGTGAAAATGAATTGATGTCATATAAATATGTAAACCGTGAGGACGATACGGGCGACGACGGATTGAGGCAGGCTAAGCTGTCGTACAATCCCACAATTTTGCTTGAAAAGTTTGACGCAGTGTTAAAGGAGTAATTGCTTTGTTGTACAGACTTGCCGAAAAAAAGGATATGAAAGCCGTTTGCAGCTTGTGGCAGCGTGTTTTCGGCGACTCTGACGAGGCTTTGAAATTGTTTTTCACTACATTTGACAGCACTGAAAATGTGCTTCTATGTGAAATTGACGGCAAGGTTGTTTCAATTTTAACGCTTATAAATGCGAAAATCGTTTCGACCGATAATGAGTACAACGCATATTGTGTTTATGCCGCCGCAACGGATGAGAATTATCGAAAAAACGGCATTATGTCGGGACTTTTGTCCTATGCTTGCAAAATCGCAAAAGAGCGAAATGCGGATTTTCTCTTCTTGAAGCCTGCAAACGAAAAGCTGTTTTCTTATTACCGTAAAAACGGCTTTGAGGATGCTTTTTACAGAGCTGAAAGGCTTGAATATAACGGTAAAGAAAAATATAATTATTCATATGTGCAATGGTACGAAAATGCGATAAGCGTTGATAAGGCTTTTTCGGAGCTTAATTCATATGAGACAAAAAACGGTTATTTATCCTTTACGGCAGAGGGTAAAAATATCACGGTTGACCATTTTGTAAGCGGAAATATATTTGCTTTACTTGACGAGCTTAAAAATGACCTGCACCCTGAAAAAATATATGTGAATTTACCCTGCAAGGCAGACGAAATTAAAAAAGAGGCTACGGGAATGATAAAGCCCTTAACCGATAAAAAACCACCCGAAAATATTTATCTCGGAATTACTTTGGAATGAGGCGAAAATATGATTTATTTGTTTTTGGCAAACGGATTTGAGGAAATTGAAGGCTTGACTGCTCTTGACGTTTTGAGAAGAGCAGGCGAGGAGGTTATGACCGTAGGCGTCGGCTCTGAAAAGATAGTCGGCTCGCATAAGGTTCCTGTAATCTGCGACACAACCGTTGATAAAATTGAAAAAACAGATGACTTAAAAGCCGTTATTCTTCCCGGCGGTATGCCCGGTACGCTTAATCTTGAGGCTGATAAAACAGTTCAGGAATATATCGACTTTGCAAATGAAAAGGGTGCGCTTGTATGTGCTATATGCGCCGCACCGTCGATTTTGGGACATAAAGGACTTTTACAGGGCAAAAAGGCTGTTTGCTTCCCCGGCTTTGAAAAAGATTTAGCGGGTGCGGAAATAAGCAAAAACGGCGTTGTAAGAGACGGCAATATAATAACCGCAAAGGGTATGGGAGTTTCGCTTGAATTCGGACTCGAAATACTTGCGGTATTACAGGGAAAGGAAAAGGCTGACGCCGTAAAAGCGGCAGTTCAATCAAACTGAGAATAAGTGAACGACATAAGACCGTTAAAACAGAAGCTGCGTGCCGAGTCAAAGCTGTACAGAAACGAGCTTTCAAGCAATGAAAAAGCTGAGCTTGACTCGAAAATATCCGACCGTTTATTCAACACTTGGCAGTATAAAAGCTGCGAGGTGCTGCTGACTTATGTTTCAACTGAAATTGAGGTTGATACAAGGGAGATTATTTCCCGTGCGTTGGCTGACGGTAAGCGTGTCGCAGTCCCGAGATGTATTGACAACACACGGCTTATGGACTTCTATTTTATAAAAGACTTTGACGACCTTGAAAGCGGATATATGGGCGTGCTTGAGCCTATTCCCGAAAAATGTGAGAAAATGACCGACTTTTCAAAGGGGCTTTGTATCGTGCCTGCGCTTATGTTTGACCTGTACGGATACCGCTTGGGGTACGGAAAAGGATATTATGACAGATTTTTATCAAATTTTTGTGGCGAAACGCTCGGAATATGTTATAATAGATGTGTTAGGGAAAAATTGCCGCACGGCAAATTTGATAAATGCGTTGAAAGAATTATCACGCAAAGCAGAATTATAACCGTTAAAAATGCGAAAGGAGGCAGTGCGAAATGAGTAATGACGAGAAAAAGCCGTACAAGCGTGTCAGCAGCGACGAGCAGGCTTATGACGATTTATTGAGCTTCTATTCCTCCGACACAAAGCCGCACAGACCTTCTGAACGCTCAAGCACTCAAAGTGCAAAGGCACCTGCTTCAAGACCTGCAAGCAATAACGCTAAAAGCTTTAAGCTTGACATAAAGGATATTGACAGCGAGTTTAATCAGCCTGTCAGACGTGCACCGGTTAAGCGTGAGCAGTCGGCACATACTCAAATTTATAAAAAGCCCGAGCCTGCCGCTAAACGTCCGACACAGCGTAATTCCGAAAAGCCTGTCCATAAATCGGCAGACGAGTATGGAAAAATTGATTTAATGCCTGCTTTTGAGGACGATAGACGTTATATTCCCAAAAGAGAGGCGGTAAAGCCCGAGTATAAGAGCGAGCCGCAGAGGCAGGCTACTCCCGAGAGGAAAAAGCCTTTACAGAAAAAAGCAAGTCTGTTTTCAGGTAAAAAGAAAAAGCCGCAAGGCGACGTTCCCTACAAAAAGCCTGAAATCGTGCATGACGAAAACGGCAGGGCGATAATTGTCAAGAAAAATGAAATTCCGCCTAAAAAGAAAATAGAGCTTTTCTTTAAGCAGAACAAAAAAGCGTGGGTGCTTATTGCCGTTTGTATTGCGGCGGCGGCACTTATTTCAACCTATGCGATAAGTTGTATGAACGATATTCTTGCAATCGGCAGGGACAGTGAAACCGTCGTAACCGTAAATATTCCGGCACAGACGGACACAAAGGGCGCAATAGATATTCTCAAGGAAAACAAGCTTATAAAGCATAAATATTTTTGCAGAATTTGTGCGAAAGCGCTTGAGTACAGAGACGATAACTATTTGACGGGTATTTATTATCTTACCGAGTCAATGGGACTTGAAAATATGCTTTCATCCTTTAAGAAGCCGACCGTTACGGGAGAGACTGTAACGCTTACATTCCCCGAAGGCTATACGGTCAATCAGATTGCCGAAAAGCTTGAAAAATACGAGGTTTGCTCACAGACCGCATTCTTTGCGACGGTCAGAGACGTTGACTTCAGCACCGAGTATTCGTTTATCGCCCAAATTGATAACAAAGATAAGCGTTATCAGGTGCTTGAGGGCTACCTTTACCCTGATACCTATGAGTTTTATATCGGCGAAAATGCTTCGAGTGTTATCCGCAAGTTCCTTGATAACTTTAAGAATAAGTGGACTGACGAATATCAGGCGCAGGCTGATAAAATCGGTATGAGCATTGATGACGTAATCACACTTGCTTCCATAATCGAGAAGGAGGCTTACGGCGCAGATCAGATGCCGCTTGTTTCCTCGGTATTCCACAACAGACTTAACAAGTCGGGAATTTATCCGACTCTCGGCTCTGACGCTACAAAGGAATATGTCAGTGAGTATATTTCAAAGAGCGTTACAAACTCTGCGGAGTTGAGCGGTTATCAGAAGAATTACGATACCTATAAGTGCGCAGGACTTCCCGTCGGTGCAATCTGCAACCCGGGTAACGACGCTATAAAGGCGGCATTGTTCCCTGCAAACACAGGATATTACTATTTCTTGCATGATAATGACAAGAAGATTTATCTTGCCGCTACGGACTCCGAGCATAACCAAAATTCACTTGCCGCATTAAAGGCGAACAGTAAAAAGACTAAGTAAATAAGGCGGAGACATTGTTCTCCGCTTTATATATAACAGGAGAAAAATATGACAAGACCCGAATTATTGGCGCCGGCAGGCGACAGAGAACGATTTGACGCCGCTTTAAGCGCAGGAGCAGATGCAATTTATGTCGGCTCAACGCTTTTTTCAATGAGAGCCGCACCGAAAAATTTTGATGCGAACGCTTTGAGAGAGATTTGCGAAATCGCACATAAAAAGGGCGTAAAAATATATCTTACGCTCAATACCGTTCCGACGAATGCTGAAATAGATATGCTTCCTGCTTATATCAGAAGCTCGGCAGAGGCAGGAATTGATGCGTTTATCGTGGCGGATATAGGCGTGCTTTCATATTGTAAAAAATATGCGCCTGATGTTGACGTTCACATTTCCACGCAGGCAGGTATCGTAAACTATCTTTCCGCAAACGAGTTTTATAATCTCGGTGCAAAGAGAATTGTTACCGCCCGTGAAATCTCACTTGACGATATAGCGGAAATCAGAGCGAAAACACCGAAAGACCTTGAAATTGAGTGCTTTGTTCACGGTGCTATGTGCGTTTCGTTTTCGGGCAGATGTCTTTTGTCGCATTATCTTGTCGGCAGAGATGCAAACAGGGGTGCTTGTGCTCAACCGTGCAGATGGGAATATGCGCTTGTTCAAAAGGACAGACAGGGTCATTATTTTCCGATAGACAACAACGAAAACGGAACATATATCCTCAACTCAAAGGATATGTGTATGATTGAGCATATACCCGACCTTGTGGAAGCGGGAATTGACAGCTTTAAGATTGAGGGCAGGGCAAAATCGGCTTATTACACCGCTGTTATCACAAACGCATACCGTGCGGCGATTGACGGCTATCTTAAAAATCCGAGCGACGATTACAAGCCGGAGCAATGGATAATCGACGAAACGAGAAAGGTAAGCTACCGTGAATACGGAACAGGCTTTTTCTATGAAGCACCGAGGATTGACGCTAATGTATCCTATGAGGGCGGCTATCGCAGAGAATGGGACGTTATGGCGGTTGTTGAGAAATGCGAGGACGGATATATTTACATTGAGCAGAGAAACAAATTCTCGCTCGGCGACACTCTCGAAGCACTTGAATTCGGCAAAAAGCCCGTATCCTTTGTTGTTACGGAAATCATAAACGCAGACGGCGAAAAGGTTGAAAGCGCACCGCACGCAATGATGAAAGCAAGGCTTAAATCAGACCTTGTTTTTCCGCAGGGCACGCTTCTTCGTAAGCAGGCGGATTGATTATGGATATGCGGTTTATATCAGAGTTTGCAAAACGTGTTTCGCTTGATAAAACAGCGTTTGATAAGGCGATATATGAGCTTGAAAATAACCTTGACGGTGTGCTGTACATCAAAGAAAACGCTTCTCTTAATAATATGAAGCCTTTTGTCAAAGTCTTGAAAAAGGACAGGGGAAAAGGTGCGTCCGTGTGTCTTGCGGCGGCTCTTTTGATAAGCGAGGACGCATATAAGCAATACAAAAAGCTCGGTATTCCCGACGAGGTGTTTTATGACACGTTCGGCGATATTTCCGTATGGGTAAGCACCGCAAAAAGAGAGGAAAATATCGACGGACTTTTAGAGGTTTGGTGGATTAGGCACATTTTGTATCTCAATATGTTCAAGCTCGGCAGAATGCAGTATCAGTTTTACAAAACCGATTATATTTTATCGGGCTTGTCGCCGCTTCAAGCTCTCAAAGCACCGATAAAGAACAAAAGCAGGGTGCTTAATATCCATATTCCCGAGGGTGCCCGTCTCGACTATTCGGAATGTGAAAAATCTGTTTTGCTTGCAAGGAATTTCTTTGCCGAGCATTTCCCCGAGTACGATTATAAGGGATTTGTCTGCGACAGCTGGCTGCTTGACCCGAGAAACGCAGAGTTTATGAGTACCGACTCTAACATAATGAAATTTTCAAATTTGTTTTGCACGGTGATGAAACCTCATAAAAACAATACGGAAATTATACGCAGGCTTTGGGGAAAGCAAAACGAAAAAACAGATTTTTCTCTGTTGCCTGCGGATACCGATTTGCAGAAACGAACAAAAAAATATTTGCTTTCCGGCGGTAAAACGGGGAACGGGTACGGATTTATTCTTAAATAAAAATTACACCTTTGCCAATAATAAGGCAGAGGTGTTTTTATGTATAAACGCATAGCTGAAATGTTTTTCGTCTTTTGTCTGCTTTTGGGCGTGCTGCTGGCAAGATTGGTTATTATAAACTCAACCGATATTAAAGCCGCCTCGAAAGCCTCCAATTCAATGAGCGTTACCGCCGATATAAGCAGGGGAACAATATACGATTGTAATATGCAGCCGCTTGTGAACGAGGATAAAAGCACTTATATTGCAATTAAACCGTCAATTTCGGCACTTTCGCAGGCGAGCAGTGTAATTTCACCCGAGGAGCAAAACAAGGCATATGAGCGAATTTCAGGCGGAAAAATAGGCATTGTAAAGGCGACGGGCAGCTTTTCAAATGAAAACGCCGTAACTTTTACAAAAATAAACCGCTATCAGGATGACGGACTGTGCGTTCATTTGATAGGCTATACGGACGCAGACGGCAACGGGGTCAGCGGCATTGAAAAATATTATAACGATTTATTGAAAAAGAGCTCGGGAACTATTAAAATATCCTGTCCCGTTGACGCAAAGGGGAATATCTTGGCAGGCGGAGAGATAAAGACGGTTAACGACGGGTACGGAGCTGCCGCAGGGCTTATGCTGACTGTCGATAAGGATATTCAGACGGTGTGCGAGAAAGCCTTGAGCGAGTTTTCAATCGAAAAGGGTGCAATAGTCGTTTTAGATGTCGAAACCTCCAAAATTAAGGCTATGGCAAGTGCTCCGAGGTTTAATCAGAATTCTCCTGCTGAAAGCCTGAACGATGAAAACGGTGCGTTTATAAACAGGGCGATTACGCCTTATTCGGTGGGCTCTGTCTTTAAGCCGATAACCGCTGCGGCGGCGATTGAAAACGGAATATCCCAAAGCACAGGGTTTACTTGTATAGGCTATGCTACCGTCGGCTTATCGGAGTTTGGCTGCCATAACCGTTCGGGACACGGCACGCTTAATATGTATTCGGCAATGGCGCAGTCGTGCAATCCGTATTTTATAAACCTTGCTATTATGACAGGCAAGGAGAGCATTTGCTCTTTGGGAGAAAATCTCGGTTTGGGCAAGGAAATCGAGCTTTGCGACGGCTGGTTTACTCAAGGCGGAATTATGCCGAGTGCCGAAGAAATTAAATCCTCGCAGGACCTTGCAAATCTATCTTTCGGTCAAGGCAGACTTTTAGCCTCTCCGCTTCAAATGACGGCGGTGTATGCGGCAATAGCAAACGGCGGAGTTTACCGTGTGCCAAGTCTTATGAGGTCTATTATAGACAAAAACAGGCTTGAATATATGAGGGCACAGCTGCCTTTTTCACGCCGTGTTATGACCGAAGAAACGGCACAAAAGGTCGGCGAGCTTTTGAATTTTACAACTGAAAACGGCAGTGCGAGTAAGGCAAAGCCCGATAATATGCGAATTGCCGGAAAAACCGCCACGGCACAAAGCGGACAGTTTGACTCAAACGGAAATGAAATAACGCAGTCTTGGTTTTGCGGATATTTCCCTTATGAAAATCCGAAATACGCAGTAACAGTCTTAAAGGAAAACGGCAGGGGAGGCTCGTCGGACTGTGCGCCCGTGTTCAAGTACATTGCGGAAAATATAAAATAAAAAATACCTCTGTAAGACCTAAATCCTACAGAGGTAAAATTTTATTTAAGCAAGCTTAACCTTTTCCCAAAGTGAAGCGAGATAATCGAGCATATCCTGATCGAGATTGTGGAAGTATTCGCATTTAACTTCTTTTTTAGGATAGAGAACCTCGCTGTCCTTGTATTCGTATCTGTCATCCGAAAGAACTGCCGTGTTCGGGCAAAGGTAGCCGAGATAATTTGCGTTTGCAAGTGAAATCTCAGGCTCACACATAAAGTTTATGAACAATTCCGCCGCAGCCTTGTTCTTTGCGTTAGAGGGAATGCACATAGCGTCGATAAAGATATTTGTACCCTCGTCGGGGTAAACAAATGCAAGGTCGGGGTTTATGTCTGCCATTGTAAGATAGTCGCCTGCATAGTAGGGGGCAATAGCAGCCTCGCCCATCTCCATTTTGTCAAAAACCTCGTCCATTACATAGGACTGAATAAGAGGCTTCTGCTCAATAAGCTTATTTGCAGCCTCATCCCACTGTGCTTTATCGGTTGAGTTTATGCTGTAGCCTAAAAGGTACTGTGCAACGCCGAAAGCGTCTCTTGAATTGTTGAATGTGAGGATTTGTCCCGCATACTTTTCGTCCCACATAACACTCCAGCTTGTCGGTGCTTCGTCAACCATAGTCTTATTGTAGATAAGACCTACCATACCGCCTGTGTATGCAACGGTGTATTGACCGTCGGGATCGAAATATGCGTTTTTGTATGACTGAGAAATGTATGAAGCGTTCGGCACATTTTCAAAGTTAATGGGCTGAAGCATATTTTCTGAAATCATTCTTGCAATCATATAGTCGGAGGGGATAAGCACATCATAGCTTACGCCGCCGCTTTTAAGCTTTGAATACAAGTCCTCGTTAGAGTCGAACATTGCATAGTTTACCTTTATTCCGGTAAGTTTCTCAAATTCCTTTATAACGTTGAGAGAGCCTTCTGAGCCGTCTGAAATATATTCGCCCCAGTTATAGACGTTTATTTCCGTGCCCTTGAGCTCGGGAACGTCGTAATTGCCTTTTAATGCGTCAACATTGAGCTTTTCAGATGAATTAACACAGCCTGAAAGCGCAGTGATGCTTAAAAGCATAACAAGGGCCATAATAATACTGATAACTTTTTTCATTTGTTTTTCCTCCTGTGAAAATCAAAGCTCTTGCTTGTCTTGTTCCTTCTTTTCGCTTCGTACCTGCATAATATTCATAAGCACAAGCAAAACGAGAACGGCAACAAAAATAAGCGTGGAAAGGGCGTACATATCGGGCTTTACCTTTTTCTTTGTCATTGAGAAAATGACAATCGGAAGCGTCTGAAATTTAGGTCCGCTTACAAAATAGCTGATTATAAAATCGTCAAGCGAAAGTGTAAACGCCATTATAAAGCCCGTTATAATTCCTGAAGATATATTTGGTAAAATAACCTTGAAGAATGCCTGAACGGGTGTACAGCCGAGATCCTGCGCAGCTTCGGCAAGATGCGTATCTGTCTGACGAAGCTTTGGAAGCACCGAGAGGATAACATACGGCAGGTTAAAGGTAACGTGCGCAATCAGAAGCGTCGGGAAGCCCAATACGTCTGACATTCCGACAAGCTTACCAACAAATACGAAAAGCAGCATAAGCGAAACGCCCGTTACTATTTCGGGATTCATCATCGGTAAATTTGTAACCGTGAGAATTGACGACTGAAGCCATTTCTTTTTAATGTTGTTAATTCCCACAGCCGCCGCAGTGCCGATTACTATTGAAATAACCGAGGAAACGACAGCTAAAACAAGTGTGTTCCTCAATGCGGCAAGGGTAGTTGTGTCGTTAAACAGCTCGCCGTACCATTTGAGCGAAAAGCCCGTCATAACGCTTGTACTTGCCGATGCGTTGAACGAAAGCACAATCATAACAAGCATGGGCGCATAGAGAAAAATCATAATAAGCGCAATATAGAGATTTGAAAGAGCCTTTTTCATATGATTATCGCTCCTTCCTCTTTGTCGGCAAACTTATTCATAATAATCATACAAATAATTATCATAACCATAAGCACCAAAGAAAGCGAAGCGCCGAGATTATAGTTGTAAGCCGATTGGAACTGCATTTCAATCGAGTCTCCGACAAGCAGATACTTACCGCCGCCGAGCTTCTGACTGATATAGAACGTGCTGACCGACGGAACAAAAACCATTGTAATTCCCGAAATTACACCGGGGATGCTTAACGGGAATATTACTCTTTTCAGCACTCCGAAGGAGTTGCAGCCGAGGTCCTGCGCCGCCTCAACAAGACGGTAATCGAGCTTCGACATAATCGAATAAATCGGCAAAATCATATACGGCAGGAAGTTGTAAACCATACCGAGTATAACAGCACCGGGTGTGTTTATCATATGAAGCGGACCTATGCCGATTTTAGAAAGCAGGGTGTTGATGATGCCCGTGTTCGCAAGAAGCGTTATCCAGGAATAGGTACGGATAAGGAAATTCATCCACATAGGAAGCATAACAAGCATCATAATCGTACGCTGCTTCGACATACTTGAACGGGACATAATATATGCCAACGGGTAAGCGAGCACAAGGCAAATGAGCGTAGCGACAAAGGCGTACCAAATCGAGCGTATAAAGGTTTGCGAATACGCACCGAGAGCTGTTATGTTAGCCAAAGTCCAATCGCCGTTCCTGTCTGTAAAGGCATAGTAAACAACCATTATCATAGGTGCGATTATGAAAAGCACAGACCAAAGCAAATAAGGCGCATTGATAAGCGATTTAACAGCAGAGGATTGTTTCATTATTCTTCTTCCTCCGTAACAGTCGGGTCGGAAAGCTCGTCGAACTCCTCACTGAACGAACTGTAATCGCCGTAAAGTCCCGAATATTCGGACTTTTTCATTATATGCATTTCGTCGGGCTTTATGGATATACCGATAGTGTCGCCGACCTCGCTTTTCTGCGTTGTCTGTATCATCCACTTAAAGCCGTCAATATCAACTATAATTTCGTAGTGAACGCCCTTGAACGTAACTGAGGTAACCTTACCGCTGAGCATACCCTGACCCTCGGGGAGAACGTCAATATCCTCGGGTCTGATAACAACGTCAACAGGCTCGTCCTTTTTGAAGCCCTTGTCAACGCATTGAAAGCGCATACCCGAAAACTCAACCGAAAAGTCCTCGTGCATAACGCCATCAAGGATATTACTCTCTCCTATAAAGTCGGCAACGAAAGCGTTTTTCGGCTCATTATATACATCAAGAGGTGTGCCGATGTGCTGTATTTCGCCGTTGTTCATAACAACGACGGTATCGGACATTGAAAGTGCTTCCTCCTGGTCGTGTGTAACATAAATAAAGGTTATGCCCAATTTCTGCTGAATGTTCTTTAACTCAATTTGCATATCCTTGCGAAGCTTCAAGTCAAGCGCACCGAGCGGCTCGTCAAGAAGAACGACTCTCGGATCAACCGCCAAAGCTCTTGCTATGGCAACTCTCTGCTGCTGACCGCCCGAAAGGGAGTTGATATTTCTTGAACCGAAGCCTTTAAGGTTAACAAGCTCAAGCATTTCATCAACCTTTTTATTGATGACCTTTTTGTCTTTAATCTTTTTGACCTTAAGACCGAATGCAATATTGTCGTGAACGTTCAAATGCGGAAATAACGCATAACGCTGAAAAATGGTGTTTACCTGCCTTTTATAAGCGGGAACACCATCGATATTTTTTCCTTCAAAAATGACATTTCCTTTGTCAGGCTGTTGGAAGCCGGCTATTATTCGGAGTGTAGTAGTTTTACCGCAGCCGGACGGTCCCAATAGGGTAACAAATTCACCGTCGTGGATTTGAAGATTGATGTTATTAAGAATAGTTTGTTCGTCAAAGCTGACGCTGATGTTTTGAAGGTCGATAATTACAGGATTGTTGTTCAATTATGCAGCCCCTTTCCAACCGATAGATATAGTTGGAGATGCGTTTCGGACACCTCCTAATTGGTATGAGATAAATATTAGAGATAAAATCGAAAAATGTCAATAGTTTTTGGATATTTTTTTACTTAAAATCTTGTCGAATTGTTTTTAATGTGATAAAGTATTTTTGATATGACTTTTTACGGCGGTGATTATATGGAACTGTTTATTATAAGACACGGCGACCCCGATTACGCAAGGGACTCCTTAACTGAAAAAGGGGTGCGTGAGGCAAAGCTACTCTCCGAGCGAATGGAAAAGGAAAATATTGATTATTTTTATTGCTCTCCGCTTGGCAGAGCGCAGAAAACAGCGTCATATACTATGGAAAAATATCCCGATAAAGAAATGCCGACGCTTGAATGGGCAAGGGAATTTCAGGGAACAATCGGCAAGGGTGCTTTCAAAAAGCAGTGTTGGGACAGAAAGCCTGCCTATTGGACAAAATTTGACGACTACTATTCATACGACAAATGGATGAAGGTCAAGCTTATGCGAAAAGGCGACGTCGAACGGCACTATAAAGCTGTGTGCGACGGCGTGGATGAGCTTTTGGAAAAGCACGGCTATAAAAAAGACGGCAGAATTTATAAGGTAACAAATTCAAATCACGATAAGATAGCGATTTTCTGCCATTTCGGAGTTGAGAGCGTTATACTTTCAAGAATTTTCAGCGTTTCGCCTATGATTATGTGGCATAATTTCGTTGCATTACCTACTTCTGTCACAAGACTTGTAACGCAGGAGAGGGAAAAGGGAAAGGCAATTTTCACTTGTGTTCAGTACGGCGATTTGAGCCATCTTTATAAAGGAAACGAAGAACCGTCCTTCCAGGCAAGATGGTGCGAGTGCTACGAGGACGATACAAGGCATTAAGCTTTATATAACAAAAAGAGCTTGAATTTCAAGCTCTTTTTTCTTACCTATTTTTCAATTAAATTATACAATCGGTTTGATTGCGAATTTGAACTTGATTTCGTAATCGAAAACAAATCTGTATTTTTCGAGAGTGTCGGGGCCGCAGCTGTTTGTACCTGCGCCTCTGTGGAAGCCGTCGATTGAAACAAAGGTCGTGTTCTCGTCCTTCAAATCCTCTCTGTGCTGAGCCTTAACGAGCGAAGCCTGAGTGTAGTTGTGAACACTGAAGCTGAATTTCGGATGAGCGACGAATTCAACACCTTTTCCGTCCTTGTTAGTGATTTTAAGGTATTTTGTGCCGCCGTGATTGCCGTTGTCCTGCGGTAAAATGTACGGCTCATGCATTTCTTCGACCGTTGACTTATAAACACCGATAAGAGCGTGACGGTTAATATCGCAAAGATTTTCCTTTTCGCCTCTGCCGTAATATTCAACATATTTAAGCTCGGGCGGAAGCTCAAGCGTAATGCCGAATCTCGGAATATCCTTATCGGAGAACGGCTCTCTTGCAAGATTTGTCAAAACGGATATTGCGCCGTCCGCAAAAATTGTGTATCTGATGTCGCTTCTGTAAAGCTTTTTCTTGCCGGAAGCAATCATATATTTCACAAGCACAACAACCGAGTCATCCTCACTTTCAAATGAGAGCGACATAAAGTTAGGCTTAGCGTTTGAAAGCTTCTTGACACTCCATTTCGGAGACGGACCGTGTGAATCGTTGTCAATCGGCGCACGGTAAACATTCGGCAATAAGCCCTTTATTCCGCCTGCGGGCATTGAATTCATAAGCTCTGTGCCGTCACAGGTATAGCTTGCAAGCTCGCCTGTTTTCTTATTAAACACAACCTTGCCGTTTTCAAAGGAAATGCCTACGCTGTCAGCGGTTTCCATAACGGTAAGCTTCTTAGCTTCGGGAAGCTTGCACTCTTTTTCAACGTCCTGAAGTATAAATTGCTCCTTTGCAATTTCAAAGCCTGTTTCGTCGGTGTATGTAATGTTGAGCTGATAATCGTCGTTTGTGTTCGGTCTTGAATATGGGATTTTAACAATTTCAAAGCTTGTCGGAAGAACATCGTGTTCAAGTGTTCCGCTTTCCGCTTCGACGCCGTTTTTCATAAGTGCCCAATTGATTGTAATATAGCCCGAGCTTTTGAACGAATTTGTGTTCCAAAGCTTAAATCTGTTCGGAGAAATCATTTCAAGTCTCAACGGACGGTAAACCGTTTTCATTTCATATGCGCCCGTGTGCGGAGTTCTGTCGGGATACATAAGACCGTCAACGCAGAAGTTGTTGTCGTGCATCTTCTCGCCGTGGTCGCCGCCGTAGGTGTATTCATAAGCGTATTTGTTTTTAGGATCAGACAAATCGTGCCGTACGGCGTGGTCTGCCCATTCCCAAATGCAACCGCCCATAAGGTTGTTGTATTTGTAGAAAATTTCCCAGTAATCCTCAAGACATCCGGGACCTACACCCATTGCATGACAATATTCGCAAAGGAATAAAGGCTTTCCGATATATTTGTTGCCTCTTTCCTTTTTACCTGTTTTTTCGCAATTTTGCGAGCTTGTGTACATCTCGGATATAACATCATAGCCAACTCGCTTTGTTCTGATAGCACCCTCATAGTGAACGGGAATTTCGGGGCACATACCGTTTAAGAACATATAGCAAATATCCTGACACTTATAACCGCCCGATTCGTTTCCGAGGGACCACATTGTAATTGACGGGTGGTTTCTGTCCCTGTAATACATACGGCAAACCCTGTCCATATACCTGTTTGCCCATTTAACATTATTACTTATAAGATTAGGCTTGTACAAGTGGTTGGGACCGATGCTTCCCGTGCCGTGAGTTTCGATATCAGCCTCGTCAACAATATAAAAGCCCATAATATCCGCAAGGGTCAAAAGCATCGGGTCGGGCGGATAGTGCGAGGTTCTGATTGCATTGACGTTAAACTCTTTCATAAGCGTAAGGTCGAGCTTAATATCGTCGGCGGACATAACATATCCGTTCTTTTCGTTCGTGTCGTGGTGGTTTACGCCCTTGAACTTAATAGCCTTTTTATTGAATTTGAAAATATCGGCAATTATTTCAACAGACTTAAAGCCCGTATAGTTTCTTATAATGCTGACAGTCTTGTTATCCCTTTTAAGAGTGATATACATTTCATATATGTAGGGGATTTCGGCACTCCATTCATTAACGCTCAAGCTTGAAAAATCAAAGCAAACGTGGTGTTCGGCAGGCTTTTCCTCCGATAAAATGCAATTGTCTTTATCGTAAAGCTCAAGCTTTACCGTGCAGTTATCCAATTCGCCGTGCAAATCAACGCAAGTGTCAAGGTCATAATTTACACCGCCGACATTTTTTGTCTTAATCTCGTAATCGTTTATATAACAGCCGTCGTATTCATAAAGCAATACATCACGGAAAATGCCGTTTTCTCTGAACATATCCTGACATTCAAGGTATGTTCCCGTTGACCATCTGCGAACAACCGCAACAAGCTCGTTTTCGCCGTTTACAAGGAATTCCGAAATATCAAATTCCGCAGAGTTGTGCGAGCCCTCACTGTATCCGACAAATTCGCCGTTTACATACAAGTCAAGGCACGAAGCAACACCGAGAAAAGAAATTATATGTATCTTTTCTGCATCCTTAATATTAAATTTCTTTCTGTACACGCCTGCTGCAAAATCATCGGGAAGCTCGGGCGGATAGAGAGAAAACTCATATCTTGTATTGAGATATACAGGCGGACGGTAGCCCGTTCTCTGCCAGGTTGAGGGAACTTGAATTTTGTCAAACTGAACTCTGTCCGGCTCAAAGTGAGTGGGCATAACGCTCATTTTATCATAATATTTGAAATCCCATTCGCCCGAAAGCACGGTTACAGTATCGCTTTGGTATCTTTCGGTAAGGCAATCGGTAGCCTTTAATTTTTTGAGCGAACGGAACGGAATCGCATACGCTCTCGGTCTTAATTTGTTGATTTCAAAAACGTCGAAATCTCTGTAATTGTTGTTTTTAATTGAATATTCCATGAGATAATCCTCCTGATATACTGCTTATTTAATCTTAACATATATTATCGGGCATTACAATCAAAATTTTAGTGAAAATCATTATTTTTATTGACATAAGGCTATACGGCTGTTAAAATAAAGTGTATCAAATGAGACACTTTTGGAGGGCATATGATAAAAAAATCGGTTGTCGGCAGAGTTGACGCTTTATTAAAAACGGACCTGTTTTCTTCGGTCGGTAAAGAAAAGCTTGTTCCGATTTGTGAGAATTACTGTCAAAACAAAACGTTTCAAAAGGGTAAAACGGTTTTTTCAAAGAACACGAGTGAAAAGTGCATTGGAATAATCGCAGACGGAACTGCGAGCGTGAAAAAAGAGCATGTTGTTATAAATCATTTGAAGGCGGGCGATATTTTCGGTGCCGTTACGCTTTATAACGATTGCGACAGATTTGTAAACGACATTGTCGCACAGACGGAATGTACCGTGATCTTTATTTCAAAGGACGGGATTGACAGCTTGCTTTCAAGAAGTCCTGAGTTTGCGAAGAAATATATTAAGTATCTGTCTCAAAGAGTTTATTTTCTCAATGAAAAAATCGAGGAATACACTGCACCGAGTGCTCGGGATAAGCTGCTTGCGTATTTTAAGAAAAATGCTGTTGACGGAAGCTTTGTTTTGAATGAAAAAATGACCGAGCTTTCAAAGCAGCTTAATATAAGCAGGGCAAGTCTTTACCGTGCCATAGACGAGCTTTACGACAGTAAAAAGATTGAAAAAGACGGAAATATAATCCGTTTATTATAAATTAAATTCAGGAGGTAATCATTTTGAAAATCAAGAAAATTTCAGCTTTAATCATTGCAGTAATTATGCTTTTGTCTTTTGCTTCTTGCACAATGGGGGATAAAACGCCAAAGGCAACGAATACGCAGATAAATATCACCATGCTCAAAGGTCCAACGGGCATAGGTGCTGTCAAGCTGATGTCCGACAGCGATGCGGGAAATGCATTAAACAAATACACATTTTCTCTTTCGTCCGATCCTACGGATATTTCGGGCGGAATTGTCAACGGCAGCATTGATATTGCCGCTTGTCCGTTAAATCTTGCGTCGGTGCTTTATAAAAAGACAAACGGAAATGTTCAAATGCTTGCCATAAACACACTCGGCACGCTTTATATCGTTTCTAAAGACCCGACAATTACAAAATTAGCAGACCTTGAGGGTAAAACGATAGTTACCGCAGGACAGGGAGCAACCCCCGAATATGTACTTAATTATCTTTTAGAAAAGAACGGACTTACCGATAAGGTTACGGTTGAATACAAATCCGAGCACGCAGAGGTTGCAACGCTTGCGTTGTCGGGCGAAGCGGATACGGTGCTTCTTCCCGAGCCGAATGTTACGGCAGTTCTTTCTAAAAGCGACAGCTTTGCGGTTGCGGTCGATTTAAGCAAGGAATTTGAAAATGTTTCGGGCGTTTCTCTTGCTATGGGCTGCATAATAGCAAGAAAGGACTTTGTTGAGAATAACAAGGCTGCCGTTGACGCATTTTTATATGAATACAAGAATTCAATAGAGTATGTGGCAAACGATATAGACGGAGCTTCCTCTCTTTGCGAAGCTTACGGCATAATTCCTAAGGCGGCAGTTGCAAAGAAAGCAATACCGAATTGCCACATATCCTATCTTTCGGGCGAGGATATGAAAAAGACTGCCAATGAAAATCTTACAGTTCTCTTTAACGCCAATCCCTCGTCGGTAGGCGGAGAGCTTCCGAAGGATGATTTCTGGTACAATGCGAAATAAAAAGACTTTCAAACGTGCTTTGATGGGAGCGATATGCGCCCTGTTTTGGCTCGGAGTATGGACAGTTTTATATTTTGCCGTTGATAGGGAGGTGCTTATAGCGTCTCCCTTAAAGGTATTTATGAGGCTTTTTGAAATGCTCGGAGAAAAGCAGCTTTATATAAAGGTTGCAAATTCACTGCTTGCGATATTAAAAGGATATTTATCGGCACTTGCAGTCGGTACGGCTCTTGCTGTTATGACCTCAAAAAGTGAGCTTCTATATTCAATATTCAAGCCCTTTATGAATGTTGTGCGCTCTACACCTGTGGCTTCGTTTATTATTCTTGCGCTTGTTTGGATGAACAAAAGAAGCGTTCCTGTGTTTACATCATTTTTGATGGTTATGCCGATTGTTTGGTCAAATATATCGACAGGCATAAATTCAACCGATAAAGAACTTCTCGAAATGTCAAAGGCTTATAGAGTACCAAAGCGGAAAATTATCACAAAGGTCTATGTGCCGTCTGTAATGCCCGAGGTTTATAATTCTGTAACGACGGGCTTGGGTTTTGCATGGAAATCGGGAGTTGCCGCCGAGGTCTTGAGTACACCGCTTAATTCGATAGGCACAGAGCTGTATAATTCAAAGGTCTATCTTGAAACAACGGATTTGTTTGCGTGGACTGCCGTGATTATAATTATGAGTGCCGTGCTCGAAAAAGCGGCTGTTTATTTACTCGGAAAGCTTTTTAACAGATATAAGGGCGGTGAAACGAAATGACCGTTACGTTGAAAAATATAAAGAAAAGCTACGGCGACAGAATCATATTTGATAATTTCAACCGTGAAATAGTGTTCGATAAGCCTATTGTCTTAATGGGCGAGTCGGGTGTGGGCAAAACAACGCTTGCACGAATGATAGCAGGGCTTGAAAAACCGGACTTCGGCGAAATAACGGGAGTCCCCGAAGCGGTTTCGTTTATGTTTCAGGAGGACAGGCTTTTACCGTGGTTTTCAGTGAGGGAAAATGTCGAATATGTCAGCGACAAAGAAGCAGCCGATTATTATCTCGAAAAAGTTCTTTTAGGAGGGGAAAAGGATACGCCTGTATCTGATCTCAGCGGCGGTATGAAGCGTAGAGTTGCCCTTGCAAGAGCGTTGGCGTATAAAAGCGAGCTTGTAATTTTAGACGAGCCGTTTAAGGGGCTTGACTTTGAGCTTAAAAAGAAAATGACAGCGTTGATTTCAGAGGAAAAAAGACACTTTTTAATTATCACGCACGAGGAAGAGGATGCTGCCTTACTCGGTGCAAAGGTTATAAATATACAGTAAAATGTTTACAAAACCGAAAAAATTGCTATAATTTATCTGTTAAAACGATTTGGAGGTGTGATAGATATGAAAAGGTCCGGCTTTTATGACTGCTGCATATTTGTTGCCCTCTTTATTATTGCAATAAGTATGGTTGTAACATTGAAGCTGCAAATCGAAATTAACCGTCATATCGCAATTGCAACGGTGACGGAGGCTGCGGACTCTTCTGCCGATTCGTTTTCCGCAAGAAATAATGTAACGCTGGCGGATAACAACACGGCATCAATTCCCGAGACTACCGATATTGAGAGCACCGCCGAAACAAAAACTGTCAGAGCTGCTGCTCATAGAGAGGCTCATAGAGCTGAATCAACCGAAAAAGCAACGGTCAATACCACAGCTGATACAACTGTTGCCGTTACCGAAATCGATACGGTTCTTGTAGTGAATAAAAATTCAAAGAAAATACACAGCTCAACCTGCTCTTATGCGAAAAATATGAAGGAAGAAAACAAGGCTGTTATTTCTTCGGACGAGCTTCAGAACTATCTTGATAAGGGCTATACCGTCTGCACTCGCTGCAAATGCTATAAGAGGTGACAAAATGAGCGATAAGAAGAATATAGATAACAGGAAAATTATTGCCGTTGTGTGCGTAGTGCTTGCGTTTTTGAGCGTTTTTATTATGCTTCGTCAGGTAAAAATTTATAAAGAAATCAATGAGAGCAACGCTTCCGATAATTCCGATGTGTCTGTTTCGTGGGTTGACGGCGGCGAGGCTGCAAGCATAACCGCAACCGACGCTCCGAACGTCACGGTGCAGGGGGATATGTATGTGTTAAACACAAACAGTAAGAAAATACACAAGCCCGATTGTCAGTATGCCAAAAATATGGACGACAAAAACAAACAGGTTATCTTTTGTGATAATATCGACGAATATTACCTGAAAGGCTATACCTCCTGTTCAAAATGCCTTGCCTGACTTGAATTATCGTCATTTTGACCAATGAAATATCGCTTGAAAAAGCTTTTAATATGTGGGAGAAATGAACTAATTTAACAAAAAAACGGTCGGTTTTTGTTGAAAATGCAAACGAAAATATAAAAATGTAAAAAAATCCTCTTGCTTTTTTGTGTAACATTGTGTAAAATATATAATAAATAAGTTGGCTAAATTGCATATACGGAGGCTAATTATGTCAAATAGATTGTTTCAAGGTATCGTTCATCAGATGACAGATTCAATAGACAGAGTAATAGGAGTTGTTGATGAATCGGGAACAGTTATTTCCTGTAGCGAGCTTGGAAAAATCGGCGAGGTTATTTCGTCGGAGGTTTCGGTTATATTTTCGGCTGTTTCGGAGAGCGTTGTAATTGACGGCTTCACATACAAATCCTTCGGAACGCATATGCACGCAGATTATGCTGTTTTTGTTTCGGGCGAGGATCAGCTTGCTCAGAACTATGCTTCGCTTCTTGCGATTTCTCTTTCAAGCGTTAAGCAGTATTACGACGAGAAATACGACAGGGGAAATTTCATAAAGAACGTTATTCTTGACAATATTCTTCCCGGCGATATTTATCTTAAAGCACGTGAGCTTCGCTTTAACAGTGAGGCTTCAAGGGCTGTTTTCCTTATCAGAATTGTTGACAAAATCGACGTTTCTGTATTTGAGGTTATTCAGGGCTTGTTCCCCGATAAATCAAAGGACTTTGTTATCGACGTAAACGAAACGGATATAGCTCTTATCAAAGAGGTTAATCCGATGATTGAAACAAAAGATCTTGAAAAGCTTGCACGTTCGGTTATCGACAGCCTCGGTGCGGAGTTCTATTCTCACGTTCTTGTCGGTATCGGCACAACGGTTGAAAATATTAAGGACCTTGCACGCTCATTCAGAGAAGCACAGGTTTCCCTTGAAGTAGGTAAGGTGTTTGACACCGAAAAGACCATTGTCAGCTATGACAATCTCGGCATCGCAAGACTTATTTATCAGCTTCCCACAACGCTTTGTGATATGTTCTTACGAGAGGTATTTAAGAGAGGCTCTATTGAAAGCCTTGATCAGGAAACGCTTTTCACAATTCAAAAATTCTTTGAAAACAACCTTAACGTTTCCGAGACCTCAAGAAAGCTTTTTGTTCACAGAAACACTCTTGTTTACCGTCTTGAAAAAATCAAAAAGCTCACGGGACTTGATTTGCGTGAATTTGACGACGCAATTGTATTTAAGGTTGCGTTGATGGTTAAGAAATATCTTGATTCAAACCCGATAAAATACTAATAGATGTACTTGAACGACGTGATTTGACAATATATTGTATATCTTGCATATTTATTTTATACGTTTTTGTGTAAATCTACGAATATTGTTAAATTTTATTTAATTACGTTACATCTTGCTATATTTTATGGTATAATTTAAGGCAGTATATTGGGCAGCTTATGCTCGGTACTGTCTTTTATTTTTTGGATAACGAAAGAGAGGTCGTTAATGTGATAGAGTTTGATAACGTTTCAAAAACCTATGCAAACGGTACGGAAGCGTTAAAAAACGTCAGCCTTCGCATTGAGGACGGCGAGTTTGTTTTTATTGTCGGATCCTCGGGCGCAGGTAAGAGTACGTTTCTCAAAATTATGATGCGTGAACAGGTACCTAACAAGGGTACTGTTATTATAAACGGTTTTAACCTCAATAAGCTTAAAAAGAAGCAAATCCCTATGTTCAGAAGAACACTCGGCATTGTCTTTCAGGACTTTAGACTTATACCGAATATGACTGTTTATGACAATGTTGCCTTTGCAATGCGAGTTATCGGCGCAAAGGAAAAGGAAATTCGAAAAAGAGTTCCCTATATTTTAAGCCTTGTGGGACTTTCCTCAAAGGCACGTCAAAAGCCCAATCAGCTTTCGGGCGGCGAGCAGCAGAGAGTTGCGCTTGCAAGAGCACTTGTAAACAATGCGGGACTTATCATTGCCGACGAGCCGACGGGTAATATCGACCCCGAGATGTCCTATGAAATTGTCGATTTGTTAAACCACATAAACGCAAGCGGCACGACAATCGTTATGGTTACTCATGAGCATAACCTTGTCCGCCATTTCCATCACAGAGTAATTACAATCGATCAAGGCTATGTTGTATCCGATACGAGCGATTCCGACAAGCTCCCCGACGATTACTCGAAATATGAGGCTGTGCATCCGTCGGTTGTAAGCCCTGCTTCCGAGTCGGTATCAGATGAGGAAAGAAAAAAGATTGTTGAAGAAATAACCCATGAGGATATTAAGATTGATGAAAACAAATTGAGCTCATATTATGCGCCGCCGATGTCGGACAGTGAGCTTGAAGATTTCATTTCAAATTACGGCGTCAATGCCGATGACGATACGGCGGAGGATGATATAGATTATTCGATTTATCTTGACAACCTTACCGAAAAAGCAGGAGGTGAAGATAAATGAAAGGCTCATCACTTGGATATTTAACCCGTGAGGGATTCAGAAACGTTTGGGTTAATAAGATGATGTCAATCGCTTCCGTTGCGGTGCTTATGGCTTGTCTTTTGATTATCGGCATAGGTGCGATGGCTTATTTCAATATCAACTCGCTTCTTGATATTGTTGAGGCGCAGAATATTGTAATGGTTTATGTTTCGGACGAAGCCGACGACGTTAAAACCTCGGAATTAAGGCTTTCGCTTGAAAATATGGACAACATTGCAAGCTGTGAGTTTGTTCCGAAGGAGGACGCTTTTCAACATCAGGTAGAGCTTATGGGCGGCGACTCCGCTTTGTTTGAGGGCTTTGAGACAAGTCCGCTTCCCGATGCCTTTAAGGTTACCGTTAAGGACCTTTCAGGATTTAAGGAAACGGTCAGCGAGATTGAAAAGCTTGACGGAGTGTATAATGTACGTGAAAACAGCGACCTTGCAAGTAAGCTTGTGACGGTACGGCGTGCCGTTACAATTGTCAGCGCAGGACTTGTGTTAATGCTTTTCCTTGTTGCGTTGTTTATTATTTCAAATACAATCAGAATTACAATGTTCTCACGAAAGCTTGAAATCAACATTATGAAAGCCGTTGGTGCTACAAACAGCTTTATCAGATGGCCGTTTATGGTTGAGGGCGTGCTGCTCGGAATTATTTCGGCGGGCGTTTCGGTATTACTGCTTTGGGGCTTGTATGAATTGATTATTTACGCATTCTCCTCGGTAATTACAATGCTCGGCTTCAGCTTTGTACCGTTCCTTTCATATGTTTGGTACATCTTCGGTGCATTCCTTGCAATAGGTATAATTACAGGCAGCTTCGGAAGTATGGTTTCTATGAACAGATACCTCAAGGAGGAAAGGAGTGTCGTAACAAATGAGTAATATTAAATTTACCCCTTTGTTTAAGCTCTTATCGGTTGTACTGTGCGTTGTTATGACGCTTGCAAGCGCTTCCTTTGGCGTATATGCCGAAAGAGATTTCCAGGCTGAAATTGATGCGCTTGAATCTAAAATAGATGCCAATAATGCAAAAAAAGAGGATAAGCAAAAGAGTGCCGATGAGCTCAATGAGGAAATTGATACCTTGCAGGAGCAAATCGATGTTTATAACGCACAGATTTCAGAGCTTAACTCGCAAATTGCAAGCTATGATGCGGTTATCGATCAGCATGAGGCGGAGATTGCAAAGCTCGACGAAAGCATAAACGAAACCGGCGTTCAGATTGATAAGCTTGATGCTCAAATAGCGAATACGCAGGAAGTTCTTGCGGAGCGTATGAGAGCTTCGTATATGGCAGGCGAAACCTCAATGCTTGAGATTTTGCTTGGCTCCTCCGATTTTGAGTCGTTCCTTACAAGACTTGAGCTTTTGAGTGCTGTTGCAAAGCGTGATAATGAATTGATTTCTGCGTATAATTCACAAATTGACGAGTCTAATAAGCTTGTTGAGCAGCTTAATACTCAAAAACAGGAGCAGGTTGACAAGCAGGCTGCAGTTGAGGCTGAAAGGGCAAAAATCGTTGATTCGAGAGCACAAATTCAGTCTGCAAGAAATTCAATAAGCAGTCAGCAGGCGAAGCTTGAAAAAAAGGTTGACTCATACAATTCAATTCTTTCAAATCTCGATCAATCTTCTGCTCAGTACAGAGCACAGATGGAAAAGATTAAAAAAGAGCAGGCTGAATACGATGCTATTAAGCAGAACGGTATGTCCAGCGGCTCAGGCTCACTTAACAACGGCGGCGGAAAATCCGAAATCGGTAACTATCCCGTTTCTTCAAAGGGTATGATTGTTCCGCTTCAGTACAGCAATGTGTATATATCTCAGCATTACGGTCACAACGGTCACAAGGGCGTTGATATCTGCACAAGAGGTACAGGCTCAACAATGGGCAAGGAAATAAGAGCTGCTGCCGACGGTGTTGTATATTCGGCAGAATTTCATAAGAGCTGGGGCTACAATGTTTATATCGATCACGGCAACGGTATATATACAAGATATGCGCATTGCAGTAAGATGATTGTTTCGGCAGGCGATCAGGTAAAGCAGGGACAGGTTATCGCTTACGTCGGAAATACGGGTAACTCATTCGGTCCGCATCTTCATTTTGAAGTTTATCAAAACAAACAAAGAACGAATCCCGAAGTATGGATTCCCTCACTTCCCGATTAAACAAGAGGTGGTTGTAAATGAACAAAAAAATATCGGTGGGCGTATCTGTTGCGATAACGCTCGTTGCGGTTGCGATTACCGTTGCCGTTACAATGTCCGTATCAATGAGAACTTACAACAGCCTCATTAAGGACTTGCCCAACAGGGCGCAGATGTATTCGTACATTTCCGAAATTGACAATATCGTAAGAACAAACTATTACGGCTCAATAAACGAAATGCTTTTGAATACGGAGCTTTCAGGCGGCTATGCGTCGGGACTCGGCGATAAGTACAGTAAGTACCTTACCGCTACCGAGTACGAAACGTATAAAAATGAGCTTAACGGCGAAAAGGTCGGAATAGGCATTATCGCTTATTACGACGAAACGGAAACGGCAATTTATGCGGCGGAGGTTTCCGAAAATTCTCCTGCTGCGCAAAGCGGTATTTCAAAGGGCGACAAGATAATTGAAATCGACGAAGAGCCTGTTACCGCATACAACTATAATGAGCTTATGGATAAGCTTACGGGCGGAAAGCTCACAAGCGTCACGGTTCGTTTTGTGCATGACGGAGTTGAGCAGTCCGTCGGCGTTGTTAAGGGCTACAGCGCACAGTCTGTTTATTACAGTGCAAACGGCTCGGTCGGATATGTTAAAATTACTGACTTCTATTCGACGACCGCATCACAGCTTAAAAAGGCTATAAACGAGCTTTCAAAGCAGAATGTTACAAGCGTTATCTTTGACTTAAGAGGCACTTCGAACGGAACTATCGATTATGCCGCAAAGGCTCTTGACGTTTTAGTTCCCGTTGCGAGTGAGGGCAGCGGTGCGATAGCAACGGCTCTCGATAAGGACGGTAATATTACCGATACCTTTACCACGGATGCTGACAGCGTTTCAATGCAGATGATGGTGCTTGTAAACAATCAGACCTCGGGACCTGCGGAGCTTTTTGCCTGCGATTTGAGGGACTTCGGAAAGGCTCAGCTTGTCGGCACTACAACTAACGGAAACGGAACTATGCAAAAGGCATATCAGTTAAGTGACGGCGGCGCAATTATCCTTACCGTTGCGGAGATTAAGCCTTATATCAGCGCTTCGTATAATTCCGTGGGCGTTGTACCCGATTATGAGGTCAAGCTTGACTCGGAAAAGGAAGCAAAGCTTGCAATTCTCTCACAAGAGGATGACGATCAATACAAGAAGGCTTATGACGTTCTTGTCGGCGAAAATTAACATTTTATCAAAGCACCTTGCATACAATTTCGTATGCGAGGTGTTTTTATGTTTGCCGTGTTGAAAATAATTCCCGAAGAAAAATCATTGTTAAAGAGAATTAAGTATTTTTTCTCTCCGCCGTCTCCGATACTCGAAAGGGTAAATGTTAAGGGCGCCGCACCGTTTTATAAGCTTGAAATCCATGAAAAGCAGTGCGGAGAGGATTGCTGCGAGGTTGCTAAAATGCTCGGTTTATGCTCAAGGGCGGTTATATTGGCTGACGGCACAGACGCTTCAAAGACAGGTAAACTGAAAATATACAAGCCTGCCGTTTTGCCGAATATAATGACACTAAACTCGGCGGAAAACTATCTTGAAAACAAAGAATATAATAAAGCCGCTTTTACGCTCGGAATAAGAGATGAAAAAGGTGCTTTCTCTCAGTATCTTGAAAAATTTGTAAATCTTGCAGGGGAAATACGGGTGTTTTCAAAAAACGAATTTGCCTATAAAAGCGTATGCGAAAAAATATATGAGAAATACGGCTTGTCGGTAATCGTTTTAACCAATGAGCAAGGACTTTCAAGGTGCGATATGATAATTTCGCCCGAAAATGTCTTTAACCGATATTTCAACAACTGTATTCTCGAAAAGTGCGTCGAAAACGGATATAACATATTGAAAGGAGACGGGATAAGCTTGCCGAAATATTCCGAAAGCCTGTTGCCCGATGGAGTCGATAAGCTAACCTTTGCCTCGGCACTTTATGAGGCTTGTGCACTCAAAAGTCTTTCCGAGCTCAAATTTGACAAAATGAATGTAGTGTTTGAAAATGTTTTTCCGTTCGGCTCTATTGACATTAAATGAAATTTCCCGTATAATATTCATTTGTATATGGGCAAAAGCCGAAAGGAGTTTTAACAATATGTTACAGGAAACTTTGCTTAATGCCGAGGGCTATAAAGAATTACAGGACGAGCTTGAAAACTTAAAAACCGTCGGACGTAAAGAAGCTGCGGAAAAAATCAAGGTTGCAAGAAGCTACGGCGACCTTTCAGAGAACGCTGAGTATGATGAGGCAATGAGTGATCAGGCAAAGCTTGAGGCACGCATAAATGAGCTTGAAAATATGCTCAAAAACGCTAAGGTGTTTGATGAGTCCTCATTGAGCAAGGACGTCATTCACATTGGCTCAAACGTTGTAATCGTTGATGACAAGAAAAATGAATTTTCATATAAGATTGTCGGCTATGCACAGGCTGATCCCGATGCAGGCAAGATTTCTGACGAGTCTCCCGTCGGCAAGGCTCTTTTGGGCAAAAAGGTCGGCGACGACGTTCAGGTAGAAGCGCCTATCGGTATTCGTAGCTTTACAGTTAAGGCTATTTCATAAAAAATAAAATACTCGGGCGGCAAGTCCGCCCATATTTTTTAGTAAATCGGAAGTGAAAATATGGCACAGACAAACAATCAGAACAATGCGGCTCAGCAGGATGTTAATGAGCTTCGTCAAATCAGATTTGACAAATTAAAGGAATTGCAGGATGCAGGCAACGATCCCTTTGTTATTACAAAGTATGACGTTTCCCATCACAGCACGGATATTAAAGAAAATTTTGACTCTCTTGAGGGTAAGACTGTTACCGTTGCAGGCAGACTTATGTCAAAGCGTGTAATGGGTAAGGCTTCTTTTTGCAATATTCAGGACTTAAAGGGCAATATTCAGTCTTATGTTGCAAGGGATTGCATTGGCGAAGAGGAATATAAGGCATTCAAGAAAATGGATATCGGCGATATTGTAGGTCTTAAAGGCGAGGTTTTCAAGACTAAAACGGGCGAGATTTCTCTCCACGCTACCGAGCTTGTGCTTCTCTCAAAGAGCCTTCAGATTTTGCCCGAGAAATTCCACGGACTTACAAATACAGACACAAGATACCGTCAGAGATACATTGACCTTATCATGAACGCAGAGTCAAAGCAGACTTTTATCAACCGTTCAAAGATAATCAGCACAATTCGTCGTTATCTTGACTCACAGGGCTTTATGGAGGTTGAAACCCCCATGCTTGTTCCCAACGCAGGCGGTGCGGCTGCAAGACCGTTTGAAACACATTTCAACGCTCTTGACGAGGATGTTAAGCTTCGTATTTCGCTTGAGCTCTACCTTAAAAGACTTATTGTCGGCGGTATGGAGAGAGTTTACGAAATCGGCAGAGTTTTCCGTAATGAGGGACTTGATACAAGACACAACCCCGAGTTTACGCTTATGGAGCTTTATCAGGCTTATACTGATTACCACGGTATGATGGACCTTACAGAAAATCTTTACAGATTTGTTGCACAAGAGGTTCTCGGCACAACTAAAATCACTTATAACGGTATCGAAATGGATCTCGGCAAGCCGTTTGAGAGAATAACAATGCTTGACGCCGTTAAAAAGTATTCGGGCGTTGACTTTAACGAAATCGAAACGCTTGAGCAGGCGAGAGCCGTTGCAAAAGAGCATCATGTTGAATACGAAGAAAGACACAAGAAGGGCGACATTCTTAACCTCTTCTTTGAGGAGTTTGTCGAGGAACACCTTGTTCAGCCGACATTTGTAATGGATCACCCGATTGAGATTTCTCCGCTTACAAAGAAAAAGCCCGAAAATCCCGACTATGTTGAGCGTTTTGAATTCTTTATGAACGGTTGGGAAATGGCAAACGCTTATTCGGAGCTTAATGACCCGATCGATCAGCGTGAACGCTTTAAGGCGCAGGAGGAATTGCTTGCACAGGGCGACGAAGAGGCAAACCACACCGACGAGGACTTCCTTTATGCACTCGAGCTCGGTATGCCTCCCACAGGCGGTATCGGCTTCGGTATCGACAGAATGGTTATGCTTCTTACCGGTTCTCCCGCAATCCGTGATGTTTTGCTCTTCCCCACGATGAAATCGCTTGATTCGGACAAAAAGGCAAGCAAAGCACCTGAATCCGAAGCAGCAGAAAAACCTGCTGAAAAGATTGATTTCTCCAATGTGAAGATTGAGCCAATCTTCACGGAAATGGTAGATTTCGATACATTCAGTAAATCTGATTTCCGTGCAGTTAAGATTTTAGCTTGTGAAGCAGTACCGAAGTCAAAGAAGCTTCTGAAGTTTACATTAGATGACGGAGAACGTAAAGACCGTGTGATTTTAAGCGGTATTCACGAGTATTATGAGCCGGAAGAGCTTGTTGGTAAGACAGCAATCGCTATCGTGAATCTGCCACCGAGAAAGATGATGGGAATTGATTCCGAGGGTATGCTGATTTCAGCAGTACATGAGGAAGACGGTCACGAAGGACTGAACCTTCTGATGGTAGATGACCACATTCCGGCAGGTGCAAAGCTTTATTGATAAGCAAAAATAAAGTATTTGGGCAATTCCAATCGGGATTGCCCATTTTTAAAACAAACAGAAATACAAATCGAAGTTTGTGATGGTAGATAATATGGAATGGTTTAATGTTTTTGGGCTGATTTTTATTGCAGTCATTATGATACCCAATGTTGTATTTGCGATTAAGTGCAAAGATGGATTTGATAATAAGTGGAACAATAAATATGTTGAGGTCACAGAACAAGTAGGGAGATTGGGTTGTTTCGGATTCATGATAATCAATATTCCGGGAACTTGGTTCGGGTGGTGGTCTGACGAAGCATTTGCACTATATCTGATTGTAGATACCATATTGGTAATGCTTTATTGTGCTATTTGGATTATATGTTTTAAGAAAAACAGCGTTTTCAGAGCATTAGCACTTTCCATTATTCCTTCAATGTTGTTCTTATTTAGTGGGATTATGAGTAGGTCAGTGCTATTGATTATTGCATCAGTATTATTTGCACTAAGTCATATTATGATTTCATATAAAAATGTAAAATGATATTTACAAATTCAAGTTTGTCAATTACAGGTGACATTGAAAGAGCCAGCCCATTCAAGGTGCTGGCTCTTTCAAAAATTCCATTCTAATAAATTGCACGACAACTTAGTGTAAAACGGACTCCCCATTATGGAAAAATGTATATAAATGTATAAAAGTATCAAAATCGAATAATTATAAGGACTTATGCATCAGACACACTTTTGTAAAAAGGGAGTTTTAAAAAGCATATGAATATAAAAATAATCTTGACATCCAAACCGCAAAGGTTTACTATAGTTAGCGTAAGCTAATTAAATAATTATTCTTCAGGGCAGGGTGTAATTCCCTACCGGTGGTATAGCCCACGAGCCGCAAGGCATGATTCGGTGAGATTCCGAGGCCGACAGTAAAGTCTGGATGAAAGAAGATGTGGATATGATAGTGACTCTGGAGTGTTTTATACATTCCGGATTTTTTTGTCTCAAAATTCATTTATGGTGAGATGCAGCCAGTGCATATTTATTTGAGATTATGATATTTGAATCATTAAGCCCTGAACGATATTAGTTTGGGGCTTTTTTAGTGAACAAAGAGGTAAAATGGAGCATATATATCTGCATGCTTGCATGCAAGGAGATATGCGAACATTTGACGGCACAACATAAATCGAGAATTGTAGCAGTGTAAACTGCGGAGAAGCTTCGTAAGAAGCGAATTCGAGATGTATGTTGTGGCATATAAAAAATGACCGGAAAGGAATTCAAATGTTTGATGAACAATATATGAGAAGGGCGATTGAGCTTGCAAAGCGCGGCATGGGATATACCTCGCCAAACCCGATGGTCGGAGCTGTGATTGTAAAGGACGGCAGGATAATCGGAGAGGGCTGGCATGAGAGATACGGAGAGCTGCACGCGGAAAGAAATGCGTTAAAGCATTGCAAGGAATCGCCACAGGGAGCAGATATGTATGTGACTCTCGAGCCCTGCTGTCATCATGGCAAGCAGCCACCATGTGTGGAGGCAGTGATAGAAGCCGGTATAAAAAGAGTATATGTGGGCTCGGATGACCCGAATCCGCTTGTCGCCGGAGGTGGTATCAAAATCCTTAAAGAGCATGGGATAGAGGTTGTCACGCAGGTGCTTAAAGAGGAGTGTGACAGGCTGAATGAGGTATTCTTTTACTATATACAGACCAAACTTCCATATGTCGCTATGAAATATGCCATGACGATGGACGGAAAGATAGCCACACATTCAGGGCTTTCAAAGTGGATAACAGGAGAAAAAGCGAGAGAACATGTGCAAAACCTGCGCCACAGATATAAAGCCATAATGGCAGGAATAGGAACAGTGCTTGCGGACGATCCGCTGCTTACATGCAGAATCGAGGGCGGAGTAAATCCAATCCGCATAATATGCGATACGCACCTTAAGCTTCCACTGGAATCGCAGATAGTAAATACTGCAAAGGAAGTGCCGACGATTGTTGCAGTCAGTGAGCGATATCGTGAAACCGCACAGTCAGAAGCCTTACCTGATACTGAAAAAGATAGTATAGAAGAAAACAATAATTATCAAAAAAACAGAAAAATAACACGGCTCGAAGAAAACGGAATAGAAATTCTGTATGTAGCTGAAAAAAACGGTCACATTGATTTAAATGACCTCATGCAAAAGCTCGGCGAAAGAAGCATAGACAGCATTCTGCTTGAGGGAGGCGGCATACTCAACTGGTCAGCCCTGGAGAGCGGGATTGTGAATAAGGTATACGCTTACATTGCACCAAAGCTTTTCGGCGGAGCGGATGCAAAAACTCCGATAGAGGGAATGGGAACCGACTCACCGGCACATGCCGTGATGCTTGGAAACAGTAAGGTAACGAAGCTTGGTGATGATTTCCTCATCGAGAGTGAAGTCGTGTAAAAGAAAGGCGATACAAAATGTTCACAGGAATAGTTGAAGAAGTTGGAACAATAGATACAATTTCGCGTGGAGCAAACTCAGCAGTGCTTACAATCAGAGCTGAAAAAGTACTCGATGGAACCAAGGTCGGAGACAGCATAGCGGTAAACGGTATCTGCCTCACAGTCACAAGGCTCATGCCACATGCGTTTACAGCGGATGTCATGCACGAGACGCTAAACCGTTCATCGCTTGCAAACGCGATGAGAGGAGCACATGTCAATTTGGAGCGTGCGATGGCGGCAGATGGCAGATTCGGCGGGCACATAGTGTCGGGACATGTTGACGGAACAGGCAGGATTGTGGAGGTTAAAAAGGATGACAATGCCATCTGGTATACAATACAGGCCACACCACAGCTCATGCGCTATATAGTCGAGAAGGGCTCCGTCACAATCGATGGAATAAGCCTCACAGTCGCAAAAGTGGCAGAGGATAATTTCTCTATATCAGCGATACCGCACACGGTAAGCCAGACTGTGCTAAAGGACAGAAAAGTGGGAGCTGTCGTAAATCTGGAAACAGATATCATAGGAAAATATGTGGAGAAGCTGTTGTTTAAAGGGCAGCCGGAAGGAATTACAGAAGAAATGACAGGAGCACAGACAATTAAGGAAAATGCGTTGCATAAATCCGGCGAAAAACAGCAGAATGGAATAACAAAAGATTTCCTGGCAAAATACGGATTTTAACATAAAAGCATGAGTATCGTGCGTTTTTACGAATGTGCGTGGGCTGAATGGTTAAAAAATCATGTAACTCAATAGCTGTAAAATCATAAGAGAAAGGACATAAAAAATGAAATTCAACACAGTAGAAGAAGCACTTGATGAGCTTCGTGCAGGAAAAATAATACTTGTCACAGATGATGAGGACAGAGAGAATGAGGGCGATTTCATCTGTGCGGCAGAATTTGCCACAACAGAAAACATCAACTTTATGGCGATGCACGGCAAGGGCCTGATATGCATGCCGATGTCGCAGGAATATGTAAAGAAGCTGCGTTTTCCACAGATGGTGCAGGAAAATACAGACAATCATGAGACAGCATTTACGGTATCAATAGACCATGTCTCAACAACCACAGGTATTTCCGCAGCAGAGCGATCAATCACCGCAATGAAATGTGTCTCTGATGACGCAAAGCCAGAGGACTTCAGACGTCCGGGCCACATGTTTCCACTTCTTGCAAAGAAAAACGGCGTACTGGAGAGAAACGGACACACAGAGGCAACAGTCGATCTGTGCAGGCTCGCAGGACTAAAGGAATGTGGACTGTGCTGCGAGATAATGCGTGAGGACGGAACCATGATGCGCACAACAGAGCTTATGGAGCTTGCAAAAAAGTGGGACATCAAATTCATCACAATAGCGGCACTTCAGGAATACAGAAAGATACATGAAAAGCTCGTTGACCGTGTCACAGAGGTAAAGCTGCCGACCAAATACGGCGAATTCAAGGCATATGGCTTCGTCAACAGATTAAATGGAGAGCATCACGTAGCACTTGTAAAGGGCGAAATCGCAGATGGAAAGGATGTGCTCTGTCGAGTACATTCAGAGTGTCTCACAGGAGATGTATTCGGCTCACAGCGCTGCGACTGCGGCCAGCAGCTTGAGGCGGCCATGAGACAGATAGACGAGGAGGGCAGAGGAATACTGCTCTACATGCGTCAGGAGGGCAGAGGCATCGGCCTGATAAATAAGCTGAAGGCATATGAGCTTCAGGAGCAGGGCATGGACACACTCGAAGCAAACCTGGCACTCGGCTTTGCCGGAGATGAGCGCGAGTACTATATCGGAGCCCAGATATTAAGAGAGCTCGGCGTACACAGCCTGCGCCTTCTCACAAATAACCCAGACAAGGTATACCAGCTCTCAGAGTTTGGTATGGAAATCAGCGAGCGAGTGCCAATCCAGATGAGCGCCACAGCTCATGACCTGTTTTATCTGAAAACCAAGCAGAACCGCATGGGACATATACTCTCATACTAGTACATATGAGCAAAATTAGCTGTGTAGTTGTGGTAAAGCACGAGCAGCGTGTGTTTTTGGTGAATGTGTGTGGTGGTTTTAAATAGTAATAAATTGTAGATAAACTCATATGAGTAAAAATAAAAAATATAAGGAGAACAAAAAATGAACGTAATCGAAGGAAAAATGACACAGGATGGAATCAAGGTAGGAATCGTAGTAGCAAGATTCAATGAATTTATCACATCAAAGCTCTTAGGAGGAGCAAAGGACGGACTCGTAAGACACGACGTGCCGGAGGAAAACATAGACGTAGCATGGGTACCGGGAGCATTCGAGATACCACTCATCGCAAAGAAAATGGCAAAAAGTGGAAAATACGATGCAATCATCTGCCTCGGAGCAGTAATCAGAGGCGCAACAAGCCACTATGACTATGTGTGCAACGAGGTATCAAAGGGAATCGCATCAGTATCACTCGAGTCAGAAATCCCGGTAATGTTTGGAGTAGTGACCACCGAAAACATTGAGCAGGCAATAGAAAGAGCTGGAACAAAAGCCGGAAACAAAGGATATGACTGTGCACTCGGTGCAATCGAAATGATAAATCTCGTCAGACAAATTGGATAGTTACAAATTAATTGTAATAAGGCAGAGGGTGGATTGCTATGTGTGGCAGTCCACCTTTTTAGGATTCTTTGGGAAAATATAAGTGGAATATAACGACAATGGTAAATATACTTCAATAAAATGAAACGCTTGTGTGAAGTGTATCATCGAAAAATGAATCTATTACCAAAAAAAAAATTATTTTCAAAAAATGGTAATAGAATAATGGCATAACAACTATGGTATGGTAGAATACGAATAGAAAATCTGTTACCGAAAAATGAAAATTATCAGTATGAAGGAATTAAAATTGTGGATATTTGTAGATGGATATTGTATAAAGATATATAATTATGGTAAGATAATAAGCAAGATAATAAGTAAGATGAGGCGATTTTATGGAAGAATATAAACCACCATATACTATAACTGAAAAAATGCTTAATCTGGTTTCATCTATTTCGACTAAGCTAGGGAGAATAGAGATATACCACAATTTGGATAATAAGCCACATTTAAGGAGAAATAATCGAATTAAATCGGTGCATTCATCATTGAAAATTGAAGCCAATTCGTTGACTATAGGACAAACAAAAGATGTCATAAATGGTCGTATGGTTCTTGGACCAGAGCAGGAGATTCAAGAGGTTAAAAATGCGTACAAAGCGTATGAAATGATTGGAAAGGTCAATCCATATAGTTTAGATGATCTGAAAAAAGTTCAAGGAATTATGGAATACCTATTAAAAGATGACGCAGGAAGGTTTCGCGATGGTGATGAAGGTGTTTTTAATGGTGATACCTGTATTTTTATGGCTCCGCCACCGCAGTTTGTACCTTCACTAATGCAAGATTTATTCGGTTGGATGAGTACAAATAGAAAAGAGGTACATCCATTGATAATGGGAGCGATTTTTCATTATGAATTTGTATTTATTCATCCTTTTTCT